>Ga0302300_1000285_pt1 | contig 39648 bp, 44 predicted proteins | sample III_Palsa_E1_1_FD_198756 | JGI IMG/M metagenome (GOLD analysis project Ga0302300, IMG submission 198756) | Peat permafrost microbial communities from Stordalen Mire near Abisko, Sweden - III_Palsa_E1_1 | ecosystem: Environmental > Terrestrial > Soil > Palsa > Peat permafrost | place: Sweden...
TGTGTAAGATGAGTATGCATCTCTGTTCTCCTTTGTAGTTAGTTGCTTAGTAACTACTAGTCTACAAGGACCAGAGATGCTTTTTAGTTGTTAGTGTTTATGTTGCGTTTTGGATTGGAGTCTAAGGTACGGCATCTTAGACTCGGTCAGAAAGATTTTCCTTGATCGAGTGATGCATAGTTTGGTACACATCACTTGCTGAGATTAGAACTCTTTTGCGCCAAGTGGAATTGGATCATGTGGCATGTGCTGGGCAAGACTATGGTTCTTATAGCGTGAGTCTTCGCTGACGTTTCTACCAAACCATTCTGGTGGTTCGAAAGTTGTCGCACGAACCATAGCTTCCGCAGGACGACCATCAAATTCCACTTCAGCAGTGGCTAGTCCAAGTAAATTACCCTCGTAGATATCCAATTCAATTGTCTCTTTACCGTAGGGGATACAGTAGCGGGTTTTAATGACTAGTCTTCCTGCTGTTTGGTGCCAAAGCGCTTCGAACATCTCTTTCGATAGTTTTATCGGCTGTTCGTCCCGCGCAATCATGCCGGGGGATTTTGTCGTAAGCTCAAATCTTTTGTCATCAAAGCTTCGCACCCTTGTTTCTGAGCCGTCTGCACCAATTGCGATGTATCCTTGACGGAGATGCTTTTTTGGTACGGTATTTAAATCAATACTTTCGGGTAGTTTGCTTAAATCAACCAGATACTTTAATTCAATTTCAATTGGGTTCCTTGGTCTCTCAACCGTTTCTGTGTCGGTAATCGTCGCCAGATATTTTGCTTCAAATAGCTGACATAAGACTGCGTGGGCAGCCATCAAATCGGGAAAGTCATCGCCAAACTTTCCAGCAATACGGGCATGCAGAGCTGCGTGTGACTGTTGTAATGTTTCATAATTGTCTACCCCATAGTCTTCACGAAGTATTACTACACCGTTACCGGTAATATCTACTGCAATTGGTAATAATTTATCAACCATGCGTACAAAAATAGCCTCGGAAGTATCCTGACGTTCATAGTCTACAAAATCTTCAGCTATCAGGGGTGGAAGCTCAGCACATAATTCTTCTTTAGTTGCTTGTCCAAGACGTTCTTTTTCGGCTAGCTGGGCCGAGGTCAAGTCAAATGTTGCTACGTCACCGACCTTCAATTCTAGTAAATCGTGTGCCACTGCGAATCGGCGCACTTTATCAATGTCTAAATTGAGATTGAGGACGCGTGCCATCTCAGGTGCCAAAATAGTAAGCATATAGCTGTGCTCGACATCGCTTTCGCGATGCCCATCTGCATAGCGTGGAATACGTTCAACAGCAGAATAATCATCAACTAATTGACTTGTTTTTAAGGCAAGTGCAGCTAGTTCGCTTCCTGCTTCTTGTTTTCTAGAGTCATCCAAAATTGGAAAACGAGGATCAAAGTCTGATTCCGACATACAGTAATTATTAAAACTATATTATTGAAATGCAAGCATAATTGTGGTGTTACGGAATCTTAGACTCGGTTAGAAAGATTGATCTTCTTAAGTTAGCGAGTCCAGAATGGTATCTAGAGTGTTATGTTGATTAACATGAATAAAACCCATTCCTATAGACTTAACAACAGCATTCTCAACATTGTCATCAAGGAGTACAGTTTCCTCCGGCTTAAGCCCTTGTTGAAGGAGATAGTTATAAAAAAACAGGCTTTGTCCATTTCTTATATCTGCTTTCAAAGCACCTAATGTAGGAGATGCAAGGATTCCGTCAAATTTATCTTCAAGTTTTAATGCAGGTACGGTCCAAGTTTCAAAAGTATCCATATTATCGGTAGCTATTACTACTTTAGCTCCTCTTTCACGGATTGATGAAACGCTATCTGTGACCTTGCTATCAATAAACGTCATTTGCTCGCAGCTTGATTTTAAGTCTGAATAAACCGCGCTGGGAGATAGACCATATTGCGTGCCTATTAGTTCAGCAATATTGGCCGAGCTAACATTACCTCGCATCCACTCTTTAACTAGATCACGACAAGTTCTAAAAAGAAATGTCGTGAACTGCTCAACTACATCTGGATCAAGTTGGGATTCATTATTTGGTGCCCAAAACTTGGATTGTGATAGAGTTCCATCCCAGTCAACAAACACTGCTTTAGACTTCATGACCTTATAATAGTTCAGACGTCTAAAATGGTCTAGTAATATTTAACCGGTACGAAAAGCAATTGTACCTCGGGTACACCTTCTTTCGAACACCTTTTAGCTTGGTTAGATCATCTCGCGCGAGAACTAAAGAGTCATGAAGACGCAATGATGCATGTATGCTATATCGGACTTATGTAAAGAAAGGTATAAATATGCGCACAACTATTACTATTAACGATAAGATTTACAAGGCACTACGAATTCGAGCAGCAGAGAGCGGTGAAACAGTATCTTCGATGGTAGAGGATGCCATAAGGGAACAGGTTCTTGAGGATCTTTATGACCTACAGATGGTAAGAGAACTCGAAAATGAGCCTTCTATAGACTTCAAGACTTTTGTTAAAGAGCTTAAAGCTGATGGACTCTTATAGCATTAAGATTAAAAACACTGCTCAAAAAGAAATACGTAAGCTTCCTAGCAAAGAATTGCGAAATAAGATCGTAGATATAATAAATAGTCTATATATCAACCCGATGCCAGATGAGTCGAAAAAAATCAAAGGCTCAAATAATATCTATCGTATAAGGCAAGGAGTATATCGAATAATCTACCAAATTCATAAAAACGAATTACTTATTATGGTGATCAGAGTTCGGCATCGTAAAGATGCATGCAAAAACCTGTAATCGTTTAAGCCGCACTCATAATTAAAGTCCTATTTGGTACGCCCTGGTACAGGAAATTCAAACCTGTTTTAGGAATGAGGTGATGATAATGTAGTGACTAAGCCGCCACTTATCGTAGGTCCGATAATAATGCCTGTTGCTACTATTCCAACAAATCCAACAGCAGCGCCAAATGCTGTACCCATCACAAACTTCCCTAGTATGCTTCCCGTAACTAACTTATTTCCTGGTTCATAATATAATTATATACTCGCTTATGCTAAAATACTTATAATTACATGTTATGAACATCCATCAAAAAATGAAGACAATAAAAATTGTATCTCATGTGTCATCGCACCGTCTTAGTTCTATATGTCTTGTCTTGGCCTTTGCTGCTCTAGGAGTCTATTTAATAGTCGGTGTCCACGCTCAAACACCTTATGCTTCAGTTGAAGCAGAAAGTGGCACATTAAGTAATGGTGCGACGGCTGAAACCGACGCTACGGCTTCTAATGGCACTTATGTTCAATTTAGCAGCCCTGCATCGGCTAACGTGGCCAACTTCAACACCATTGACTACAACAACGGCGTAGAGCTAACCGATGGTTCTTTCTACCAAATCCTGGATCTCCAGTATGACGACACTCCAAGCGATCCCTCCTACAGCCCCACCTATTTTGCAAACCTGCACAAGGAAAACCCCAATTTAAAGATTGTGATATACATCGACCCTATCTATAGTTGTGGGGACGCTCCGGCTGACGACGTAGATGGCAATGCCAATTTTGGCAGCACGGCCTATCAGTCAGGTTGTGCCGCCGCGGCTATTGCAGAAGCTAAATCTTGTGGCGCCGATGGTATATTTTGGGATCAGATAGATGCTACGGGCGACTGGACTACCAGTAATGGCCAGGACCCAAGCGACTATCCGACCGATGCCGCCTGGCAAGGTGCCGTGGAATCATTCTTATCGTACGTGAAGACACAGCTCAACGACAACGGCCTAATATCTATTGGTAACGTTGCCGACTGGGAAGATGGCAGCACCACCGGCATAGTCTGGTCAGCCTATAACAAGGACCTTGATGGTGGTCTTGAAGAGAGCTGGGATTCTGACGGTACTTCTGCAGGTTTAAGTAACGGTTTATGGCTGATCCAAGAGGAAGAGGCCTTATGGTCTTCATCGCAAAACAAATACATCATGATGCGCGATTCTGCAGAGAACAGTGAGACGGGCAGCAACTTCGGCTTCGCCTCCATGCTATTAGTAGCACCTGCCAGCAACAGTCTGGACAGCTTTTCGACTACGATTATCGATAATGGTGCTTACTTCGGCGATGAAGCCGATTATCCGGAGTTTACGACAGCTAAGGACATTGGCGCACCAACAGGCAGCGTCAGCCCGTCAATTAGTCCGCTTCCATCTAGTTACACCGGTGCTTCAAGTAGTGGCGGCTCTGTACCGTCCGCCCAAAACTCGGTCTACTCTCGAACTTTTACTAATGGCCTAGTCCTGGTTAACCCGACAAATGGTACCTTAAGCTACACTCTGCCTTCTGGAACCTATTCCGGCTCAGGTGATGAACCGACCAACCTCAGCGGCACTATACAAGTTCCCTCGCTTACTGGGTATATACTCACAAAACAATAGCTTCTCAGTATTCCGTTTTAAACTCACTAGTTCCCCAGTCAATTAAGATGCTCTGTTAAATGCTTAACTAAAAAATAGATCTGAACCTATAAATAACAGATGTATAAGGTTTGAATTCTACTAGGGGTATGACAAATTTAACAGAGGTGAAATTGTGGTACGGCAGGCGGGACAACATGCAAACCCTCAAGCCTCAGTTGAGGCCCTTCTGGAAAGCCTCCTCAACCTTGAGACTCGGCGGCTCTTCCGGGACGCGGTGGCCAACAGACCGCATCTATCCGCCAGGTTCTTCCGATGGTGTCAAGCAACCCTCTCGCTCAGGTTCTCCCCAGAAGCGCGCCAGTATTACTTAAAATGAGGCCGCGCGTTATTCTGCTGGACTCTCGATCAGTCGCAGCACTGGCCGCCGGCCAGTTAGGGCCTCCACCACCCTTGCCAGACCGCCGCCACGCACGATGTCGATCGGCCGCCGTCCGTCAAGCCCGTCTTGGTGCCGAACCATCCATTGCACGACCTCAGATGGCGGGAGAATCTGCTCAGCGACGGCGAGTAGTTCCTCAAGGCTTTCCGGCTCTCGGCCGACAGGTCTGTCCGCTCTCATGAGCGGGCCTTCGGATCCATCGGCATACGTATCATAGGCCATCAGCAGCGCGCTTTCGTCTGAGAGTGGCAAGCTCTCGCCAGCTACAATGATAAAAGGAGTGTTGGATGACTGTTCCACTAGTATATGTAATACGACTTTCGCACTTACGTCAACACCATTCAGCTACCCGGGATAGCTACATGGAATCAGTCTCTCCTTACTGCCATTTATAAGGACACCTACCTTAGCTTGATCGACGACCTCCGCCGATGTCGTCGCAAAGAACTCAACAAGATCTTCAATCAGGATGATGTACGCCTTCGTTCCTCCTACCGCTAGCTCCGTACCCTCAGGAGTACTAGACCACACGTGCGGACCCTCCATCGGTTCGTACAGCCGGTCGCCGACCCTCCATAGTGGGCCATCTATCTGAGCTGTACTGAGACTGCGGTTGACTACACGCAACTTCATGGCACTGACCGGACTTTCTGCTTGAGAAGCCGGGCCCCAGTTGACGTTCACCCGCAGTCGCGATAGGCGTATCTCGCGCCGGAGGGTGATGAATAGACCGATGGTACCGGTCGCCGCTCCCTCGATAGCTATGATGCCCGTCAATGGAATCCCTGAAACGAACGCCGGCCTGCTGGCGGCGCTGCAACCGCTTGGTAAGGACGAAATCCTCGTTTATCGCTGGATCATCGCTCCAGGACGGCCCTCGACGGTGCCGGTGGCCCGGGCGGGCAGCAGTATCGAGACCGAGGAACGAAGGCGTCTGCGCGTCAAGAACAGCGGCAGCATTGTTCGGGCCCGTGGACTCGTCGCCATCCGTGCCGGCCACGTCCGCCGAGCCGAACATCTTGTCGGGCGGTTGCAAGCCATGCTCCGGAGCCAGGGGACCGCCTATGGCTACGTCAGTGCTACTGCGCGCCTCAAGGGGCAGACGAAGCTCGAGCTGGCCACGACGTCGTTTTTTCTCATGGACCGCTACGCGGGCACGGAGTTGGCCGCCCTGCTGGGCTGGCCGATCGAAGCGCCGCAACTGCCGGGAATCATGCTCGGCACCTCGCCGCTGCGGATCCCGTCATCTGAGCTGCCGTCTTCCGGCCGCGTTCTTGGAGTATCAACCTGGCCGGGACGAGAGCGCCCCGTCGCCCAATCATTAGTCGGAGCCCTGTCTCATTCACTAATCACGGGGCCAACTGGTAGCGGCAAATCTACTCTACTAACACAGCTGGCTGTGGCGGATCTAGCCGCCGGTCGCGGATTGGTACTGATCGACGGCAAGGGCGACACGGTCGACGAAGTTCTTGCTCGAGTCCCCGAACGGAGACAACGCGATGACCCGATCATCGGGAACTCCTGGAGACATCTGCCGAAAGACCAACGTAAGGATCGGGCCGAACGGCTCTGCAACTACTTCGCCGCTTGCCTGCTCATGCCGAGGAAGTGGATCAAGTCCGATTGGGGCAACGGTATTCAGCGTGTCCGGCAGCTGTCGCGACGCTACTACGTCTCCGAAGACGCCATGAGTACGAGACTGAGCGAGCTCGGACTGACGACTAACCGGCCGGCCCTGCAGCGGATGCTTGGTGAACTCGATGAGCTGAAGCCGGACTACGCAATCTTCTACGACCTATCACGGGTCGCCCGCGACGACTTCCTTCCCCCTGGCGCGAGGCTCTGGAGGCCGTGGCGCGGCCGGATGAGGTCCGAGAGAACGCTCCAGAGGCCGATCAGATCCCCCTGAAGGCCGCCCTCGATCGACACGACGCCCGGAAACACCAAGACCGCCTGCGAGGCGGCCTTGGTTTGAACGAGACGAAATTGGTACGCCCGGAGGGATTCGAACCCCCGACTTTCTGTTCCGAAGACAGACGCTCTAATCCGCTGAGCTACGGGCGCATATTTAATTATGCGAGCGTATACATTCTAACAGAGAAAGAAACTCTTATGAAACAGTGGGCTCAATTTATTCTTCTGCTTTTAAGTCTTTTTGGTCTTGCTAGAACGTATCTACCTGTTCTTGCTCTTTAATTTTTACGTCTGAATCGTACAGGTCTATATCTATACCTGCTCTTTTGGCGGCTTGAATGGTTCGCGACGATCGGCGGCTCATTGTTATTGTCATAACTTCTATACCTCCAAATTAATTTAGTTACATTATTTCACTATTTTTGTATTGGGTCGATATAAAAATTCACATAAACACCTGTTAGATAATTCATTGTCGCATAATTGTCATTTTTATATTCTTATAATAGACATGAGGCTTAAATAATATATAAGGAGAACACCATGCAAGGCGCAACTAACTGCAGACCAATCGCAAAATCTTTGTTTGTCTTTGGTCGTAGCTATGGCCAAACACTGGTCATCAGCTAGTTTATAAGCTAAGCCCTTTACCTGTTTGCAGATCAGGTTAATAATACTAAAAGTAATCTAAAGGTTTTTACTACAGTACTCTTCCAAGGAGACATTCAATTGCGACTAAAAACCCAAAATATTCGTAATTATGTGCGCCTTAAAGATGGCGATATTGGACCCGGCCAGTTTGTACTTGCATTGGCCATATTCCTAATTGGGATCATTATTTCTCTTTATTATTTCAGGTCTAACAATCATCAGGTTAATTACGATTTAAATACAAAATTCGATCATCAGATCCACTTAACACAGACTATTATCGACCTCCGTTTACAGCAGTATACTAACCTTTTAAGTGGAGGCGAGGCACTTTTTAAAATAGATTCCTATCCTGGCGAAAGTATGTGGTCTAGCTATTACCAGACTTATGATTTGCCAAAAAATTACCCTGGGGTAGTTGCGGTCAGCTTTAGTCAGTATGTTACGAATATAGAAATTCCTAATTATTTAAACGTCACAAGAGCGCAGGTAAAGCCTGGATTTACAATTACGCCAGCTGGCAATCGTCCGGTTTACGCGCCTATCACATATGTCTCTTCACTATCTGCGGTCAGTTTAAAAAGTCTGGGCTTTGACCCACTAACAAATCCAGTTAGGTATAAAGCCATAAGTGAGGCCATAAAGGAAGATAAACCTGTTATGAGCGGTAAGATTTCCTTAGTTGCAACAGACATAGGTCAGGCTTCTTTTATTATTTACAGTCCAGTCTACAATCAAACTGTCTCAACGATCAGCCAAAGAGAAAATTCGGTCTATGGCCTAGTTTATGCGGCCGTCAATGCAAATGGCCTGTTTAAGAATGTGGCTTCTAACGTTGAAAATACAGGCTATGGCTTTGCTATTTATGATGGTGCTTCCCAAAATAAATCCGCACTAATGTATGAGACACCTAATTTTACAAAGAACTGGGATGGACGACTGAAAGCAAGAACTATTTCATTTAGATATGATAGCCACACTTGGACGATCGAGACATTTGCCAGCAAAGGTCTCTTAACCTCTAACGAGCTTCATTCACCGATATATACTTTGATAGCAAGTATAGTTCTAAGTTTTCTTCTCGCCCTCTTAATTTGGTATTCTGTCGCTTACAGGGAACGCAAATTCTTGGTTATAAAAAAGGACGAGGTTCAGCTTGCTAAAGATGACTTACTGTCTCTAGCTTCACACCAATTAAGGACTCCGGCCACAATCGTAAAGCAGTATTTGGGTATCTTATTACAAAACTATAGCGGAGAATTAAACCCTAAGCATCGAGAGATTATAGAGACAGCCTACGACAGCAATGAAAAGCAGCTTGAAATAGCTAATCAGTTTTTAAATGTGGCTCGACTTGATTCAGGCAGGATTAAACTTGTTAAAAGTCGAATCGATCTCAATGCCTTGATCGAACGGTCTGCTGCTGAGCAGAGGAAGATAGCGAAAAAGAGGCAACAAAGTATAATCGTTAAATTACCCAAACGAAATATTTACGTAGAAGCCGACTCAAGATATTTACCTATGGCAATAGATAATTTGCTGTCTAATGCCAGTAAATACACTAAAAATAGAGGAAGACTGACCATTGACGCTACAGCTAAGCATGATGAAGTAAAGATCTCAGTTAAAGATAATGGTATAGGTATCGAAGCACATGAACTAGATAACCTTTTTGAAAAATTCTCTCGAATTGAGAAGTTATCCACGACAGATTTTAATGGAACTGGCATAGGTTTATACTTAACTAAGCAAATCGTTGACTTACATGGCGGCCGAATCGAAGTAGAATCTATACTGAAGAAAGGTTCGACATTTACCATGTATATACCTAAGAAGTAATCTTAGCTCCATTATCTATTCAACTTTTGTAGTTACAGGCATATAATATAGGCAGCCTAAAGGAAGTAGGGATATGTCTAAGAAAGTACTCATTATAGAGGACGAACAGCCGCTTAGAGATGTCTATGCTTTAATTCTTAGTCACGAAGGTTATGAAGTTGCTACCGCTGAAAATGGGCAAGTTGGTATCACACAACTAAAATCTTTTAAGCCCAGTTTGATACTACTAGATATGCTAATGCCAGTTATGGATGGCATGAAGTTTTTAAAGACAGTTAAATTTCCGTCTAATTATCCCGATACTAAGATTCTGATAATAAGTAATTTGAACGATCCACTAAACCCCAAACAAGCTAAGCAATACGGAGTTCATGATTCCTTCGTTAAAGTAAATTTGTCCCCTAACCAACTAGCCAGCATGGTCAAGAAGCATCTTCCCCTACTAGAGGCGGCCTCTTAAAATATTGTTGTAAGCTTAATCTTGGTCAACAGCGTTACTTTTTTGTTTTTGGGCTTGGCTTGACCGTGCTTGAATTGCTGGCCATCATTTGTAAGTTACCAAGCATTTTTTCTAAAGTCATTTTATGTGCCTTTATGTGTTCTTAAGTGATAACGTAAATACTATTCCTTATTCCAAAGCTTCGTCTGTAATATTTTCCACACTAAAAATCAGGATTTACTGCTGTTGGGTGGTAATAGCTTAGTATTGCCAACGTATTTAACATGCATGAGAGCTTTTTGTAGACACTCTATAACAATCTCAGCCTGCTTATGACTCATACCGACTTTGGATATTGTCGTGGCCTGATCTTTGACGGTTTGAGTAAAGTTAATTGTTATACCTGACTGATTCCAGTTTACTTCTACGCCGTCACTGTACATTGTTCTTACGTCAACCGATGAAAGTAACATAATCATTGGTTTGCTGGACATAAGATTTTGCATTGTTTGGTCATCACCTTGAACCTGCGTAAGTTCCAGGTGATCATTAAGATCACTGTCATACTGGGCTAACTCCCATAGATGCAGTGCCTCTTGGTCGGCCATATTGTAGTAGCTAATAAGTAAAAGCATAACTTCTTCGTCAGGCCTCTTAAGGCCGTCTTCAATTAAACGTAATTGAGTCTCATCTAGCTCAACTGCACCAGAGACCTCTTCAAGGCTACGTTTTGACTTCTCTCGTACTGTTTTTAGGTGTTTCCCTAGAGTGACGTAAGGTTTTTTACTTGGTGTCATTTAATATATTTTAAGCTTGGATTAGCGCATTCGCAAGCACTAGCATACGTCATCTTAACTTTTAAAAAGTCGAAACAAGATATAATAAGGGCTGATGGAAATACTCACAGATGTTAGCCTAAGAGACTACTCGACCATGGCTTTAGGTGGCAATGCTGCTAATTTGGTCAATGTGTCATCTAAAGATGAACTAATTGAAGCCGTTAATTTAGCAAAAGAAAAAGACCTGAGAATGCTTATGGTAGGGTCAGGCAGCAATATTATTTGGCGTGACGAGGGTTATGACGGATTAATTATAGTTAATAAAATACTAGGTTTTGAGATAACAGAGTCCGATGAAGCGATCTTATTAAGTATTGGTGCAGGCGAAGATTGGGACGAAGTAGTTAAGCGAACTTGTGACATGGGCTTAAGTGGAATAGAAGCTCTGAGTCTTATTCCCGGCAAAGCCGGATCAACACCAATTCAAAACGTAGGTGCTTATGGTCAAGAGATATCCGATACTTTAATTTCTCTTGAAGCTTATGACAACAAAGAGAATCGGTTTGTTGAGCTTATAAATGATGATTGCGAGTTTGGCTACAGAACAAGCCGCTTTAAGACAGTCGACAGAGGAAGATTCCTTATTACAAGCATTGAGCTCAGGCTAACTAAGACAGTTATGCAACCACCTTTTTATAAAGCATTACAGAATTATTTAGATGAAAATAACGTACAAGACTATTCACCTTATTCTATTAGAAATGCCGTTATTAGTATTCGGCAAGCCAAATTGCCCGATCCTAAGCTTGTACACAATGTCGGATCTTTCTTCGCTAACCCGATTATCCCTAAGAACGTGGCTGATGGCCTAAAAATTACCTACGAAGATATGCCAGTCTGGCCGGCTGGTGAGGAAATTAAAATACCGGCAGCCTGGTTAATTGAACAAGCAGGTTTTAAAGACTTCCATGACAATTCAACGGGTATGGCAACTTGGGCTAAGCAACCATTGGTACTAGTTAACGAGAAAGCTAGTTCAACCAAGGACTTATTAGCGTTTAAAGCAAAAATCGTGGAAGCTGTTAGTCAAAAGTTTGGTGTTGAACTAAAGCAAGAGCCAGAACTTTTACCTTAATTATCACTTGGTAAAGGAAATCTAAGAGAAAATTTTTTAACTTCTTTCCTTAGTTGTTTTAGCTTGGCTTCATCTTCTCTGTTCTCAATTGCTTGTTTCATCCACTCGGCAAGAGTAGACATATCATTCTCTTTAAGTCCTCTTGTTGTAAGAGCTGGTGTACCTAGACGGATGCCGCTTGGGCTAAATGGTGGCAAAGTATCATCGGCAACAGCATTCTTATTAAGAGATAAGCCAATCTTATCCAAAGCCTCTTCCACAACTTTACCGTCTATACCAAAGCTTTTATATACATCGCTTAAGATTAGGTGGTTACTAGTGCCACCGGTTACCAGTACGAAGCCTCTTTTCTTCATTTCGTCTGCGAGGACAGTGGCGTTAGCTACCGTTTGTTTGGCGTAATCTTTAAAAATTGGTTGTTGGGCTTCATAAAAGGCAACTGCTTTTGCTGCAATAATATGCTCATGTGGGCCTCCTTGCATACCGGGGAATACGGCTCGGTCAATCAGAGTTGGTATATTCTCAATTGTTTTCTCCGGAGCTTTAAGCGGATTAGAAACTACACCCTTAGAAAGAATGAGTCCACCGCGTGGCCCTCTAAGTGTCTTATGCGTCGTGGTAGTAATAACATGGAAGCCATAATCAAACGGATTTTTGGCCACGCCTCCGGCTATTAGACCAGCGATGTGCGCCATGTCTGCCATAAGCAGAGCACCAACTTTATTGCCTATTTCTGCAAATTTGGCATAGTCTAACTCTCTTGGATAAGCGCTAAATCCAGCTAGAATAATCTTTGGTTTGTGTTTTCTAGCTAGCTTCATAAGTTCTTCGTAATCTATTTCTCCGGTTGTAGGATCTTTCATCTTATAACGAATAAAGTTATACAGCTTGGCTGAACGTGTAACTGGAGCGCCGTGGGTTAAGTGACCACCATGGCTTAAATCCATAGCTAGAACCGTATCGCCAGGCTCTAACCATGCGCTATAGACGGCCTCGTTTGCCGGTGCGCCAGAGTGCGGCTGGACATTTGCGTGATCAGCTTTAAATATCTTTTTGGCTCGATCTATTGCCAATTGTTCAACTTTATCGGTATTTTCTTGCCCACCATAATAGCGCTTTCCCGGATAGCCTTCGGAGTATTTGTTAGTAAAAACACTGCCCATAGCATCGAGTACTTCTCGGCTAACATAGTTTTCGGATGGAATTAACTCAAGCCCCTCTCGTTGCCGTTTTTCTTCGGCTGCGATAAGGTCGGCAACTAATTGATCATTCATGGCTTTTCTCCCTCAATATATTAATGTAAATATTACAGTTTCTGTGATAGGTTTGGAGAAAGCTAAAGCATGCTATCATTATATCAGTCCTCCAAAACAAAAACATTATAAAATATGAAAGTATTGTATATTTATATCATATATGATATCATTTGACGGTCTATGAACGGTACAAACGAGAAAATCGGTAACTTAATTGCTCAAATAAGACAAGATCGCGGCCTCTCCCAGGCCGAGTTTGCCCGTCGATTAAGTACATCTCAATCAGCAGTTAATCGTATGGAGCATGGCCGTCAAAACTTAAGTCTTGAAACTCTTGGCAGAGTCAGCGACGTTTTAAATAAGCAAATTATCAGTATAAGTGAAGGTGCAATTAATCTTAGGATTGAGGGTGGCAATGAGTTGCACGGGTCAGTAACTCTAAAGAAGAGCAAGAATGCTGCCGTCGCACTGCTCTGCGCTAGCCTACTTAACTACGGTATAACGCGTTTCAAGAGCTTTCCTAGGATTGAAGAAGTTTATCGCATTATTGAAGTGCTTGAAAGTATCGGTGTTAAGGTACGTTGGCTTGAAGGAAACGACTTGGAAATTCGTCGTCCTGAAGTTCTTAGCCTAGACAATATGAATGCTCAGTCTGCCCGTAAAACTCGCAGTGTTCTTATGCTGCTCGGATCACTTATGCATGACTACGACTTTTTTAAAATTCCCTATGCTGGGGGCTGTAATTTAGGAACCCGAACAGTGGCTCCTCACTTATTTGCCCTAGAGCAGTTCGGGCTTGATGTCGTCGCCAAATCTGGACACTACAACGTCACTGTTAATAAAAAATCTCCTGGACATCTAGTACTATACGAAGCTGGCAATACGGTTACGAATAACGTACTGATGGCTGCTGCACGAACTACTGAAGAAACAGTTATTCAGGGTGCAAGCGCTGATTACATGGTGCAAGACTTATGCGCCTTCCTCAAGAAACTTGGAGTAAAGGTTGATGGCGTTGGCTCAGGTGTAATTAAAGTTACCGGCATACCTTTTATTAAGAAGAATGTAACATTTGCACCTACTGAAGATCCAATTGAGGCAATGTTCTTTATTGCTGCTGCAGTGACAACAAATTCTAAGCTCAAAATTGAGCGAGTACCGTTCGATTGGATTGGCTTAGAACTCTTAAAGCTGAAAAAGATGGGCTTAGAGTACAAACTCAGCGAACCTTATCTTTCCAGCAACGGCATAACAAGGCTCGCCGACATTACTGTCGAGAAGCACAACGGCGAGCTGCGAGCATTAGAAGATAAATTGCACCCTAATTTGTGGCCCGGATTAAATCCTGATAACCTGCCCTATTTCGTACCGATTTGCGGGGTAGCAAAAGGTCGCACATTGATTCATGACTGGATGTTTGAAAATAGAGCTATCTACTACACAGAAATGACCAAGATTGGTATGAACGTCGAATTGGCTGATCCTCACCGTGTTTACATAACTGGCCCAACAAAATTCAGTCGTGGTGATGTGGTTTGCCCCCCTGCCCTGCGCCCAGCAAGCTTATTGCTGATTGGTATGCTAGCCGCACCCGGTATTTCTATGTTACGAAATGTTTATACGATTAATCGTGGCTACGAAGATCTAGCCGAAAGACTCAATAGTCTGGGTGCACATATAACTGTACTTCACGAAATTTAACCTAAGTGATATAATCACCTCTGTTACAATTGCGGGATTCGTATAGCGGTTAATATAAAAGTTTTCCAAACTTTGGACACCGGTTCGACTCCGGTATCCCGCACCAGACCTGTGCCCCGATAGCTCAGTTGGATAGAGCAGAGGACTTCTAAGCCTAAGGTCGGGGGTTCGAATCCCTCTCGGGGTACCACGCTTATGCTAATTTTTAATATATAATCAACTTATGTCAGAACAAATTTTTCAGGTTGGAGTTAAAGGACTTATACAGAACAATTCAGGTCGGATACTTATGGTACATATTCCTGAATGGAGCGGGAATAAAGCTCATTGGGATCTTCCCGGAGGAAGAATGGACAAAGATGAAAATCTTTTAGATACCCTAAAGCGGGAGCTTATTGAAGAAATAGGACAACCCTATATAGATTCACCCTCGCAACTTATGGCTTTTTTGACAAATATAACCATTTCTGTTGGTTCCGAAAGAGTTCCATTATTTTTTGTCGTATATAAAGTAAAAATTGCTGACACTAATGACATTCATTTAGATCCAAATAGTGCGGAAGATAAATTCGATTGGTTTGAGCCACAACAAGCGGCAAAGGAAATGTCATACAAATTCTCCGATGAGTTTTGTCAATTAGTGAGCAGTTTGTAAATCTGTATGTTCACACAGACAAATTAGTATTTACGATTTACAGGTTAGTCAAGCTACAGGATAAGGTTCCAACTTCTTCCAATGCGGCGTACCATAAGCAACATTTGACATAACCTCTTTTATTTGATTAAATATGTAATATTTAATCGAAAGTGCCATTATGCCTCCACTACACTCAAACTCCAATGTGATTGTGCCTACAGATCAAGCAGAAAATTTGTCTTTATATGAACAATGTTTGCGGGGTGAATTGGACGGTTTTCAGCTTTACGAACATTCGGTTGTTGGAGAGCTCAATTCTCGATCTATAAGAGCTATTGTGGCCTTCACTCCTGTTGATGCCGACCCAAGTCAAATCGTACCAGCGCTAATAGAAGATGGCGTTACTCCCGGCCCCTTAATGGGGTGGGCCCTGGATCCGACTAAGTCACGGCATGCGTACGGATATGGAGCAGACATAGGGTCTAGTCGCCAAGAACTACGTAATGCTTTAATAGAAGCCAACCGAATAGCTCCAAATCGCCGAGCAGTAGTCGCTGATAAAATTCGCCGAATAATTGGCAAGCCAATTAAATACGATTTGTGGCGCAGATTCTAAACCATGTTTAAGTCGCTATTGTGGTTCTAACCTGTGCAACTATGCTGTACCAAAACACTAACACTTAATTCTCATTCTTTAATTAATGTAAGAATTCTCACATTGACTCTTTACGTATTTTAAAATACTATTCCTTTGTGAAGGCAAATATGCAAACTTGGTATCAAAGCTCATATGATAGTCATATGCTCTTTGTGATTTATACCTAAGTTTGGAGCTTTTTCGTTAAATAGTAATAAACAAGAAATAAGAGCTCCAAGCTGAAAAGCGAGGAGCTCTTATTGTTTTAAGGAGGAGTATGACGGAAACACAGACAATAGAATTTGAAGAATTACACGACAGGACAAGTAACGGAATCCACGTCAGGCTGCTAATGCGGGCTGTAGAGCCGCCTGAGTTTAGGGTGGATGTCAACGATTTTAATAAAGGCGAAAGCTTTAGTGTTCCCGTAAGAGACGGTCAACGTCCAATGGAAGTATTTACTCATCCGTTTGTTTACGCAGCTAGCCGCGCAGTGGAGGCCTCTACACAGCTAGCCCCTGTTCAAGAAGCCATGATTTCTGACTGAATCGTTAAAGGTTCGGCAAGTCTGGTTCTAACCTCGGCACAGATGCTCTACTATTTCATTTGAACTTATACGAATATAAGGTGCAAGAACATGAAACCAGATACACATTCAAGATACTTTAAATACTCAATGCTATGTTTAGCAGCCTTTTTTATACACTTATTTATTTTGGGAAGACTTGTTAAGCACTATACGCTCAGCAATGACTCATCTGCCCATGGTTATAGCGCTATATTATTATTTGCACCCTTGATCTGGATCGGCTTAGGTGGGCTATTCAATTACAAGGCAACCGCTCTTAAACAGACCGCTACTAGACAGGTTTTAGCATTCGTTCTTGCTCCATTTGCATTAATATTTTTCGAAATCATTTGCTACGTCTTGATTGTTTTACTCCCTCTCTACGGCGTCGTAAGCAACAAAGGTTTCTAAATTTAAAAGAACCAGTTCTAATTTCGCCACAGATCCTTATTCGTAAAAGCTTAAGCATTTTGCATATTATCTAATCAATGCATAATATTTGCAATTATGCATTTTTGGTTCTATTATGATAACAAATTAAGGAGGCATATGAGAGGACTAGAACAAGGACTGAAAGCGCTAGCACTTACAGCTGCTTTTGTCGCAGGAGGAGAAGCAATTAATGTAGCTCAAGCTCAGGCAAAACCAGAGGCCATCTATTACTACGTTAATGTGCCTAATGATGGAGCCAACGTTGAGATTGATGGCGTTGCAGACGTATATCCAAAGGATGTGGAGTACAAAGGTTATGAAAATACTGCAAAAGGTAAAGTAAAGTGGATTTATTGGGAACGAGTACAGTGTACAACAGGCTCTAATGGTTACGAGCAATCAGGAAGCTACGGTTCTAGTAAGGGTGAGCAGAAAATCGCTTTGGCAATTGGCGATATGACATGTGCTAACGGTAGGCTCACTGCTGAAATGGACGCCGCTATACCTAATACTTTTGGTATTATTGGACCTTCATAAATTTACGTCTTGTATTCAGTAAGTACTAATGTTCAACTGCATATAGGTTTAAGATTATAAAAAAATACTCTTAGTTGATTGTTGTCTATTGGTGGTATTCGAAATTTCTTGGGTTCTGGCTTGACATGTCTTCTTTTTAAACGGCCTAGGCATTGTATCTATCTAGACTTTGATAAAAATGTTATCTTGAGGTATAATCACCTCTGTTTCATGGCGAGCGTAGCTCAGTTGGTTAGAGCGTCGGGTTGTGGTTCCGAAGGCCGTGGGTTCGAGCCCCATCGTTCGCCCCATGAAAATTAGACTTAGTTGTTTTATTATTTCAGCAAAGCATAACTTGTTAATTATTTTCAGAATATATTCCGCTTAATTTTGTATGTAAGATATTTGACAAAGCTTATGCATAAAAGTAGACTACCAGGTAATGCGCACAATGGATTCTATGAAAATCAAAACAAAAAGAACCCTGTCACGCGGAATACTTTTTTTCCTATATTAAGTTTATCCCAAGTGTTATTTTTGCTCTATGACCTTAATAGTCATAGAGATATTTACGTGTTAAATTGATATACTATTTATTAAGTAAAACATTTTAGGGTTGAGGCCATTTATTACTAATGAAAAAAGTCTTCAAGTTTATTAAAAACTATAAGTTATTTGCTGTGGCTATGGTTGCTTTAGTTGTCAGCTTAATTTTGCAACTACTTAAGCAGCCTACAATAGCTCATTGGATATTAGCGGTAGTTTCTATCGTAGAAGTCTTACCACTGCTTTGGGGTATGTTTGAGGACGTGAGGACTGGAACTTACGGAATAGATATATTAGCCATTACGGCTATAGTTGCCTCTGTATTGTTAAAACAGTATTGGGCAGCCATAGTTGTAGTCATAATGCTGACTGGAGGAGAAACACTCGAAGACTACGCCGAGAAGAGTGCACAAAGTGAATTAGATAGCTTAATATCAAATGCTCCGAGAACAGCTACTGTAATTAAAAAAGGCAAAACTTTAACCGTGAACGTTCAGGACATTAACCTGGGCGATAAGATTGTTATTAAGCCAGGCGAGGTAGTTCCAGTTGACGCAATCATTATAGAAGGAAGAGCCAACTTTAATGAAGCTCTAGTAACCGGTGAAAGCCTACCTATTCTAAAAGAAAATGGTGAGTCAATAATTAGTGGAACAATTAATACAGATGGCGCAATTACCGCTAAAGCCACGGCAACTTATGATGACAGCCAATACCAGCAAATAGTGAAAATGGTGACGGGAGCTAGTAAATCACAGTCTCCTTTTGTCAGACTGGCAGATCGCTATAGCTTACCCTTTACCGTTACTGCCTACGCCATCGCACTGGCCGTCTGGGTACTTAGTGGCCATGCTATAAGGTTTCTGGAAGTAATTATTGTAGCTACGCCCTGCCCACTCATACTCGCTGCACCGATAGCTTTAATTAGTGGTATGGCCAGGGCAAGTCATTATGGCATAATCATTAAAAATGGCGGAACAATGGAAAGACTAGCCGAAGCTAAGACCTTTGCTTTTGATAAAACTGGCACGTTAACTACTGGTGAGCTGAGCGTAAAAAATATCAAATCTTTTGATAAAGCTAAAAATGAAGATGTATTAAGACTAGCAGCCAGTTTGGCGCAAAATTCAAATCACGTTCTAAGTAAAGCAATACTGACCGATGCTAAGCTTAAAAAAGTTAAATTAATTAAAGCTAAGCACTTAGAAGAAGTCTCCGGGCTAGGTCTAAAGGCTTCAATTAAAGGTAAGGCAATATTAGTAGGCAGCCTTAAGCTTCTTGAAGAAAATGGAGTAAGCCTGCCAAATCGATTTAAAGAGGCTAGTATAGACAGCACGGCAACGTATGTGGCCAATGACGGCGAGTTAATTGGTGTGATTGAGTTTACTGATGAAATTAGATCAAAATCTAAACCTACAATTGGAGCACTGGAAAGACTCGGGGTTAACAATATACTTATGGTAACTGGTGACAACAAAGTTGCGGCTAAACTAGTTGCAAAGGCTATCGGCATAGATAAAGTAGAAGCTGAAGCTCTTCCCGCAGACAAACTTCACATAATTGAGAAGTTAAAGCCTAGACCAATAGTTTTTGTAGGTGACGGAGTTAACGATGCACCAGTGCTAACAACTTCAGACGTGGGTATAGCACTAGGCGCAAAGGGCTCAACTGCTGCCAGTGAATCTGCCGATATGGTTATTATGCTTGATGATATAGGCCGGGTTGCTACAGCCAAAGACATCGCTAAGAAGACTTTTTCAATTGCCAATCAGAGTATATTAATAGGTATCTTCTTAAGCCTTATTCTTATGCTAGTGTTTGCAACCGGTAAGTTTAAACCATTGTATGGAGCAATTGCTCAAGAAGTAGTTGATATCTTCGTAATCTTTAATGCCCTAAGAGCGCATTCAATTAAGCCACTAATGGTGGATGAGTAAGAAAGCAACGACTAACGGCACGAGTAAATTGTCCAGACCATAAGCGGCCACGTTTTCTAAGATACAGGCAAGCGCGCTGGCTATAACCATCCATGCTAGACTTAAGTGAATTTTTCCAAAGTGCTCAAAGGCTACCAAAATTAAGAACGAGACAATGAAGAAAGTCAATGTGCCAACTATGCTCTTTGTATGACCTAGGATTCGGTAGCTTACTTTCCTACCAAATCGTATGCCGATAATGGCAGCTAATCCATCGGCTAGAGCCATCTGCAGAACCGAGGCTGCATATATCCATTTGTCGTGGGTCATAAGAGCTATAATCCCTACAGAAAGAGCAAAAAACAGCTCTCCCCATGTTGGACGCTGGACACTATTTATAGCATGAAATAGATTTAAGTATTTAGATAAGGCGACAACCACGAAGAACGCTACGCTTAAAAGTTCAATTTGCGTCCAAGATAAATAGAAAGGCCAAAAGGCAACGTAGCAGCCTACTGTTACGTGAACGAATTTACGGCTAAACTCACCGTGTACGTCACGTTTTCGCCACCACAGCTCATTAATAATCAGAATGATGAAAGTTACAACTAGGGTTATTAATAGATCCATAGGTTTGTTTAATTGTACGCCAAATACTTACAAATAGATTTATGCTCTTTTAATTTGTCTGAGTGACAAATAGCTTTATTTAAGACTTAATCATAAAAAGACTATAGCGAGGGAGTGTCAGGGTTTGCCATATGTAAAAATTCAAGTGTGTCTCTGTGAATAATATGTATATCCGAATCGGGTTTATCTCTCTTGGGGTGTCCGAAGCCATCGTCATAGCCTTGTTGGATTCGGTGTTCGGTGTCAAATGCTTCTTCTGTCACAACATTAAGATTTGTTTGTCTTCGTTTAACTAAGGCTAGCGCAGCTAAATACTTATGCATTGGCATTGTGACCATAAATGTCATTGTTTCTTTTTCCTCTGCTGCTTGATCATTATCACTTATAGATTCGTTTGATAAACCCATTAAAAAATATTCCTTCTTTTATGATTATTACCTCCAAAACATTGTCTTGGAATTTATCTATTATTCTAATGTATAAACGTTAAATATAATAACTTAAACAGCTACTAATCGTTGTTCTTATTGCTCATTGAGAGCAGGACTAGCTTCAAAGATTGAATTAACGTCTGGTCGGGGTGACTGGATTTGAACCAGCGACCTCAGCGTCCCGAACGCTGCACGCTACCAGACTGCGCTACACCCCGGAATATATAGTTTAGTTTAATTGATTTATCTAGTCTTAAGTATATCGCCATCTTTACTCTTTAAATAAAGATCTGTTAAATAATATCTTATATTGTAAAGTATTTAAATTATTAGTTTTTGTTCAAGAAATTGAAGAAGCAAGCTAAAAATACCTGTTAGTTATGCTCCATTAAATGCGTCGTGCACGTATAGCCTTTCAGTTACGCAGTATTGATTATTGCCAAAATAATATGTATATCTTGAATATTCTGGCATGCACGTTATTTATGAGGGCTTTGCTAACCAGCCTTTAGAAATGGCGTCTTCTAGTGATATTGCATTCAGCTCATGCCCAAATATTTCACTAATATCTTGCCTGCCACTTAGTTTTGGTGGAGCGGTTAAGCCTAGCTTAAATGAAGCTTGAAAATAATCTATAACTTTACGATGAGTTGGCGCAGGTCCATTGTGTAATTCATCTATGACCTCATAGCCAAATTCATGTGGATTAAAAGCCTCAAAAACATGCCCATTGCCTAATTTACGATTCATTACTTGAAAACTTGCGAACACCACACGTCCACGGTCTTCCAATTCTTGACCAAACATGTGGCCACTGCTATAGGCATTAATTACCCTTCCAAAGCTTTCACTCAATTGTCGAAGTGTATTGTTATGGTGCCCTAAAATAAGTGCCCTACCACTAGGATAGTCTTCTAAATATTTTTTAACGCTATGAGCGACAACTTCAGATTTATCTAGGCCATTTGCCCAGTTCAAATATCCGCTTGGAATTGCTTCGTAGCGCGCCTGTTCTATAGCACGAAGGCCATCTTCTTGATATGGCTTTAATTCGCGCCCATGTTCTGGTAATTGATTATGCTTGATGTCCTCGCCTGCCATATAGTTATTATATAATAATTTATATACTTGCTCAATATTTTTACAGAGTTTAAATAGTTGGTTAGGCCGAGACGACTCGAACCTCCGGTCTCCGCGTCCCAAAAGCGACGCGCTGAATTATTGAGCTAGTTTTAACGTAACTTTTTAATGGATCTGGCTTTCGGTTTGCTCTTTGGACATGAAGTTCTTGACGCTTTGTACTGTATCCATGAATTGAGCCGGGAATATTATTGTACTGTTCTTATCCGAAGATATTTCCGTTAAAACTTGTAGGTTTCGTAACTGAAGCGCTATTGGATGCTTAGCAATTACATCAGCTGCTTCAGCTAATTTCGCAGCGCTCAAGGCCTCACCTTCGGCAGCTATTATTTTTGCTCGCTTTTCTCTTTCTGCTTGGGCTTCTGCGGACATGGCACTTTGCATACTTTCTGGCAGCTTAATATCTTTGAGTTCAACGGCACTTACATATATACCCCACTCAGCAATTGTTTTATCTAGTATGGCCTTAATGGATTCATTGATCTTACTAGTTTGACTAAGTACCTCATCAAGCGAGCTTCGGCCGACAACGTTTCTCACCGTTGTCTGGGCAATTTGATAAGTGGCATCACCAACGTTTTCAATCGCGACTATGGATTTAGTTGGGTCTTGAACCTGATAATAAGCAACTGCGGCAACGTCAATTGATACATTATCTTTAGTAATTATCTGTTGCGAATCAACCGGTAAGGTAACTATTCTTAGACTTACTCGGTCCATTCTATCAACTAGAGGAATTATTAGTTTTAGCCCTGGCTCTTTAACTTTTCCACTAAGCTTGCCTAATCGAAATACAACACCTCTTTGATATTGGTTAACAACCCTGACTCCAGTTATCAGGAATAATACTAGGATGATAATTATAATAAATATTGCAAAAGCCATATTAGTCTAATTCTATTCTTTGTTTTTATTTTTGTATATGGCTGAATGAGTCTTAAGAAATAAAAATACTCTGTTCGACAGAGGTAAAAATACTTGGTCGGGGTGAGAGGACTCGAACCTCCGGCCTCCGCGTCCCAAACGCGGCGCGCTAGCCAACTGCGCCACACCCCGAAATAACAGATTGATTATATCTAAATTACCCTCTAATTACCAATTATAACTAAAGTTCGATTTGAATTTGCTTGATATTGCCGGCCTTATTTTGTCCCAAAACATCAACTAATACCGCATTAAACTGTTTTGGACCATCACTCTCAAGTAAGTTGCGTGTTTGTATTCCATCACGCCAGCGGGGGATTACGCTTTCAAGTTTTATGCCTAGTGATGCGTTTAGCGCACCACACATACCAACGTCTGTAATATGTGCAGTGCCTTTAGGAAGTACTCTGGCGTCAGCTGTAGGTACATGCCAATGATCACCAACAACTAGACTAACTCTTCCATCTAAGTAATGGCCAATGATGACTTTTTCGCTACTGTAATCTCCATGCAGGTTTACGACGATTGCGTCCTTACCGACATCTACTTGTTCCTGAAGAATTGAGTCTATCTTCTGAAGAGGATTAGCCATTTTTTTATCTGAATCTTTTCCAACTATGCGACCAAGCAGACTAATAACTAAGATCTTTTTATTGTCTTTAGTTACATACTTAAAGCCTTTGCCATACTCCATTTCTAAGTAATTGGCAGGAGCAATAACTGGCTCGTTATCATCCTTGAGCAGCGGCCATAATTCGTCTTGGTATGGCGTCCAGTTACCGCCTGTCAAAAAGTCTATATGAGTCTTCTGTAGCCTACGTAGATCTTTAACACTCAGACCACGACCATCCGTGACATTCTCGCCCTGAGCTATGACGAAATTTATCGATTCTTTTTTTATGAGCTCGGGTAAAACAGCTTCAACAACCTCTACTCCCACTTCTCCCATTATGTCTCCAATGTAGAGAATGTTCATAAAGTATTTCTTTCCTACTTAGCGAATTCGACTGCTCGTGTTTCGCGAATAACGTTAACTTTGATTGTACCTGGATATTGCATTGTAGATTCGATCTTAGTGGCTATATCGCGAGATAGCTTGATTGCGCTTAAATCATCTATCTTTTCTGGTCTTACAAATATCCTAACTTCACGACCAGCGCTAATTGCGTAAGACTTATCTACGCCATTGAAACTGTTAGCAACGTTTTCAAGATCTTTCATTCGTTCTGCAAAGTTCTCTGAACTAATGTTTCTAGCACCAGGCCTAGAAGCGCTTATAGCGTCGACTGTGCGGACTATTAACGCTTCAACGCTAGTTGCTTCTACATCATCATGATGTTGCTCTGCAGCCAAAGCTACGGCCTCAGGAGCACCATACTTACGAAGTATCTCCCCAGATATGTGGTGATGCTTACCCTCAATTTTATGAGTTAAGGCTTTACCTAAATCATGGACAAGGGCAGCGTACTTGGTTGTTTTAACATCTGCACCAACTTCTTCTGCAATTATGCCGGCAATATGTGCCATTTCAGTTGAGTGTTTAAGTACGTTCTGACCATAACTAGTTCTGTACTTAAGTTCACCAAGCAGTTGCAGTATTTCTTTTGGCATACCAATAACACCAACTTCTCTGGCTGCATCTTCACCGGCTCTAATAACATCTTTTTCTACAGCCTTTTGCGCCTTTTCAACGACCTCCTCAATTCTACCTGGATGAATTCTTCCGTCTTTCATGAGCATTTCTAGTGTCTGTCTGGCTACTTCACGCCTTACAGGATCAAAGCTACTCAAAACTACGTAACCTGGAGTGTCGTCAACCAAAATATCCACGCCTGTAGCACGTTGCAAAGCCTGGATATTACGGCCTTCCTTACCAATAATGCGACCCTTCATTTCTTCGTCTTCAAGCTTAATGCTTGTGACCGTACGCTCAGCTGTAACCTCACTGGCCATTCTCTCCATAGCACTGGTAATGATTAGAGCTGCCTGTTCTTCAGCGCTGTCTCTAGCTTCATTTTGTTTTTTATTAATTAGACCTAGAAGGTCATTCTTAATGTCCTTCTCGGTCATCTCCATTAGCTTATCTGTTGCTTCTGCTTTGCTGAGCTTAGCAATCTTTTCTAGCTTTTCTTGCTGTTTTGTACGTATGGCACGAATTTCATTCTTAAGCTGCTCGACCTCGTCTTCGCTTTTGCGAAGTGATTCGTTTCTCTTGTCTAGTTCGTCTAGCTTCTTGTCTAAGTTTTCTTCACGGCCAATTAGCCTTTGTTCTAGATCTTTAAGTTCTTTACGCCTTGACTGCTCGTCTTTTCTACTTTCTTCAGCGGCCTTATTGGCCTCTTCACGAGCTTCATTAACTAGCTTATTGGCCTCTTTTTTAGCTTTATCTAATTCTTTCTGGGCTTTCTCCTCAGCTGAGCCCATGCGCTGTTTATTTATGGTCGTACTGGCACCAAAGCCAATAGCAAGACCTACTACAGCTAACACTGCTTCGATCATGTTTTGTCCTTTCTATAACTGAGACAAGTTAGGATGTGTCTGTTTTTCTTTATCTTACGAAAAGGCAATCGCTTTCACTTCTCTAGCCTTCTTTAAATAGATCAAAGAAAATATTGTCGTCTAACTTATCTCGGAAGTCGAATTAATATTAATTTTACGGGTAACAAGTTAGGATGATAGCCTCTCAAATTTGCTATGTTCCTAAGATATAAATATAGCTGGCTTGCTTTATTTGGTCAAATTGTCGCTAATAATATTACTTTTTTGCCTGGGTAATATGTGGATCTGCGCCATATTCTGGCATAGCTACATTTTCGTTTTCATTAGACATTATTCTTTTTATGCCTAATTCGATCCAATTATCACTAAGTGACGAAACAATTGGTATTTTGAGGCTGTATGCGAGCGCGTTGGCTACACTGATGCCGATTCTCAGGCCGGTAAAGCTACCCGTACCCTTAAAGACTACTATTCCTTCTAGGTCTTTTAAATATGAGCTGTTTTGCCTAAGTAAATCCTCGATTTTTATATGAATAGTTTGAGATAACTGTCTATGGGCTTGCCAGACAAGGTAGTCAAGTTGCTGCTGATTATCAAAAAAACCAAGTTCAGCTTCTGGTTTATCTGTTCGTATAGATATAATATGCATATTCTTAACTTGTTAAGTTTAATAAATAACTATAGCTTTCAGGATAATCAATTTTGAATATACGATCATTTTCTCCTGGAGACAATATTTCAATCCTAAGTCTACTCGCAGGCAAGACATCTTCGACTATGCCGGCCCATTCTATTACCGTAACTGACTTTAGGTCACTAATGGACTCTTCGAGCATATTGCTCATTGTGCCCGGATCTTCCAAACGGTAAAAGTCCAAGTGATGAATTATTAAATCATTAGCCGTGTACTCGTTCTCTAAAGTAAAACTTGGACTCTTGGCCGTATCTTTTGATCCTGCCCCTTGGACTAGACCTTTGGTAAAGCTTGTTTTCCCGCCGCCAAGGTCACTGACTAGCTCAATTACCTCACCACCATGAAGCTGTTTACCTATACTCTGGGCAAACTTTAGGGTCTCATCAAGATTATGTGTAGTGTATTCAATTGTCATGGCTATTTGCTTATTTAATTTAGGCCTTATTAAGTTAATTATTAAAAGTAAACCATTCCTTTAGCTATAGCCGAGTATAATATCATATAACTATGCTTCAACTCAGCGCATCACTTATATCCAACAAATCTGTCTTATCGTTAAGAACTGGGGCGCCAGTGGCTAATATATTGAAGCCGATTATTAATCCTAATAACTTCAAGATTGAAGGATTTTTCTGCGAAGACAAGTTTAATAAGACTAGGCTAATACTTTTATATCAGGATATCAGGGACGTTGTACCTAACGGTTACATAGTAAATGACCATGACGTACTAGTTGATCCCAGTGATTTAGTCAGGTTGAAAGAGATTATTCAGATCAATTACGAAGTGATTAACAAACAGGTCATAACCATAGATAAAGAAAAAGTGGGCAAGGTTAATGATTATGCTGTTGAGACATCTTCAATGTATATACAGAAGATTTATGTATCGCAGTCAATCATGAAGAGCTTTACAGGTGGTAATTTAAGTATAGACAGAAGCCAAATAAACGAAGTTACGCCAAAACAAATTGTTATAAATGAGTTAATGGAAAAGTCTCCCTTAGCCGCCGCAGCCCCAGCAGCTTAAGCTTATTCTTCTAAGCTAGACAGGGCAGACTTAATATCGTCATAATTAAAGCCTTGTCGAGCCAGATACTGCATCAATTTTAGATTGTCTCTGTACTTTTCCTGACGCCTTTTATGCCTTATAACTTGCTCTAGAGCGCTTGGATCACCTGTATAGCCAGCCAGTGCCTCATCGATCGTAGTCTGCTTTATATGCTTTTTTTTCAGCTCGGCTATTATTTTGCGACGTGAAGTAGGGCGGAGCAATATTCGATCATTAACAAAACTCTTGGCATATTTTTTGTCATTGATTAAATCTATATCACTTAACTTGTTAAGTATTGAATCGATGAGGGCGGGGGAGGCATCTTTTCTTCTTAGATAATCTCTCGTTTCGCCATCTGTCTTAGGACGACTAGCGACTAGCTTAAGAGCCCGAGTATATAACTTATCGTCTCCAGAAAGCTTTTTTAGTCTGTCGACTTCTGATTTATCTAATTCGTCTCCTTGAGCTAACTTACTATCGATTAGAGCACGCTCACTTAAAGAAAAGGCGTACTTATTATCTACGAATATGGAATAACGGCTCTTGTCTTTGGCCTGATTTTTAATGGCCGTTATTTTCATGTCCTAGTAAAACTCTATTATCTTTAAGTTTGCTCTATCGCTTTGATCTTATCTATAACGTCTTTGAAATCTTTTGGATTCTCTTTTAGATAAGCTATAGCGGCGGGCCTGCCTTGGCCTATTTTCTTGTCGTTATATGCGTACCAGGCACCGGCTTTTTCAATAATGTCTTCATTAGCCGCAATATCTAAGGCATCGCCAATATAGTTAATGCCTTCGTTGTACATAATGTCGAATTCGGCCTGTCTAAATGGTGGTGCAACTTTGTTCTTAACGACTTTAACTTTTACACGGTTACCGATAATCTCTTCACCCTGTTTTATTTGGCCAATCCTTCGTATATCCATACGGACAGACGAGTAAAACTTGAGGGCATTGCCGCCAGTAGTAGTTTCAGGATTGCCAAACATAACACCTATTTTCATTCTTATCTGGTTAATGAAAATTACGCTGCCTTTGCTACGGCTAATGATGCCGGTTAGCTTTCTAAGTGCCTGACTCATAAGACGAGCCTGTAAGCCTGGTAAGCTATCACCCATTTCGCCTTCAATTTCCGCTCTTGGTACTAGTGCCGCAACCGAGTCGACAACAATCAGGTCAACTGCGTTTGATCGAACAAGAGTTTCAACTATTTCAAGAGCCTGTTCACCATTGTCTGGCTGGCTTAGGAGGAGGTTATCTACGTCTACGCCGATTCTTTTCGCATAAGATGGATCGAGTGCATGCTCAGCGTCAATGAATGCTGCAGTACCACCAGATCTTTGCACTTCAGCTATAGCATGAAGTGCAAGTGTTGTCTTACCAGATGATTCTGGTCCGTATATCTCAATGACTCGACCTTTTGGAATACCTCCACCAAGCGCTATATCTAAGCTAAGTGCGCCCGTTGGCGTAGTTTCAACGGCCGTATGAGGCGTTTCACCCAATTTCATAATAGAGCCTTTGCCAAACTGTTTTTCAATGGATTCTAGCGCTAGGCCTAGTGCCTTTGTCTTACCGATACTATCTTCACCAGTTACTTTAGCTGTTGTCTTTGGTTCTTTGATTTTTGCCATAATACCCTCCTCACATTTTGGTCAACGACAGTTGTTTCTACCCAATTAATACTATATATATTTTAACATCTTTGACCCTTATAACTAAGGTTAAATTGACGTGGTTAATACGTTTTTAAGTTTTACCTTATGCCAGCCTCTTACGCTTTTTCAGCTTATGCTATAAAATATAGTCTTAGGATGGGTGGATTCTTAAATATAAAGATGGTTACTAATGTCGTAGGTGTTAAGGATAAAAACTTATGAGAATACCTGACGCTTTAGCTATAGAGCTACTTAAGAGAAGTGGCGAATATAGTGACGAGCAAATTAACGAACTTTATTCCAAGTCCGAAAGAGAAAAAAGACCAATTCAGGATTTAATCGTCAAGTATAACCTGCTTGACCAAGAACAACTTACCAAGCTATATGCCGAGGAAGTTGGCCTACCTTTTATTAAACTTAGCCCTGGAACTATTCGTCATTCACATTTGGATAGCTTAGGCGAAAGACTTTCTAAAAAATACCGAGTTGCAGTATTTGACCAGCAAGACGGTGATGTTAAGTTGATTGCCGTTGAAGACCCGACTAATCAGGAATTAATTGAACTGCTCAAGAAAGAGCTTGGCAGTAACCTAAAGATCCACGTAACAACACCTGAATCAATGCATAGCATTTTAGCAAGCTATAAAACTAGCCTACGATTCGATGATTTACTCAGTAATGTAAATGAGCCAAAGGCCAGTTCACAGTTAGATGTCAGTACACCAATCGTTGAAACAATCAACGCCATAATCGAAAACGCCGTCCGACTTAATGCCAGTGATATACACATAGAGCCAAGGCAGAATCTGGTTGCCGTAAGATACCGCATCGATGGCTCGTTACGAGAAGTTGGCAAGTTACCTGCAAGATTCCAAGAGCCAATAGTTACCCAGGTAAAACTTATGGCCAGAATTAGCCGTAGCGCTATTCCTGGCGTTAGTGAGGGTAAGTTCCATATTGAAGTTAACGGCAGGCCCTATATGGTCAGTCTGTCTACTTTACCCGTCATAGACGGAGAGAAGGCCGTCCTGCATTTGATCGATGAATCAAACTCGATCCCGTCTCTACGAGACTTAGGACTTTGGGGTATTGGGCTCAAAGATATTGAACAAACGATTAGCCAAACTCATGGTTTAGTCCTTGTTACTGGGCCAAAGGCTTCAGGTAAGTCCACTACACTCACGAGCATAGTTAATTTGCTAAATACACCTAGCCTTAACGTATCGACTGTTGAGGAAAGCATCACCAAGAGACTAACGGGTATTAACCAGGTTGAAGCAAACAGAGCTAGCGGCCTGACAGTATTAGACAGCATTAAAGCCGTAATTGGGCAGGATCCTAACGTTCTTATGATCGATGAGTTAAGAGGTCATAGTGCCGCCGAATTAGCCGTACAGGCGGCCAGCAATGGTCACCTCATTGTCGCATCACTTTTTGGCAAATCAAGTATTAGTGCCCTTAAACATCTAGATGATCTGGGTATAAAGCCTTTCCTTGCGGCTTCTTCAGTTAGGCTAGTTGTGTCACAAACTCTTGCCCGGCGTCTATGCCTAAAGTGCCGGGAAACATATAGGCCTGATGCAATGTCATTAAAGCGCATCGAGAAAGAGTTTGATCTTAGTCCATCGGGTGTTAAGCATTTACATGAGATAGAATCGGTAGCGCTTAATGAAGGCTTGGGTAAGGTTAAAGGATCAGAAGTACTGAGTACGACTCAATCCAGTTCAAAGATCATTAAGCTTTATAGGGCTAAGAAAACTGGCTGTGAATACTGTAACCACACTGGTTATAAAGGCCGAGTAGGTTTATTTGAGGTGCTAATGATTTCTGAAAACTTACAAAAGCTCATTGCAAGCGGAGTTAGTGCGGAGACTATTGAAAAAGCAGCCATTAAAGAAGGTCTGTTAAGTATGAAACTAGATGGTTTGATCAAATCATTAAGAGGCTTAACGTCAGTTGAAGAAATTTTAAGTCGTGTCTAATCTATTGACGAGCAATCGATATAGATTATATTCTTTAAGCTAATACATAAAGAGGTATTTGATGACTTTATCATTAAAAGAACGTGAACACGGCTTCACAATCGTTGAGCTTCTTATTGTTATCGTTGTGCTAATTGGACTCGGCTATTTAGTGTTGTCAAACGCCAGCGCTATTAGGCAAAAACAAAGAAACCAAACAAGACAGAATGACTTAAAAGCTATGCAGCTTCAGATTGAAACTTATTATAGTAAGTATGGTTATTATCCAAGCTTAGATAATCTAAATAATGCAAAATGGCGAATGACACATATGAAATATCTAGACTCAAGCACTTTAGTTGATCCGCTCAGCAAATGTCAACCAGACACATCTTCTTGTTTAGGTGGACAAAATAAAGCCGTACCACACCAATACGAATATTACGCGACTCAGTCAGACGGCACGACAAGCTGTAATGGTAAATTGCCAGATGGATCTGATGCTGATCAAGATTGCGCCAAGTATAAGTTGATTACTGCATACGAAGGCAAGGTCAACGGATCAAAAATCGGTATCTTAGAAAATAGAGATTAAATTAACTGAGACTGAGCATCGTTTTGCTGGCTCTGTACTTTACCAAGGTGTTTATAAGTCTTATGTGTAACTTTACGGCCTCTTGGGGTACGTTCTATAAGGCCTATTTGCATAAGATATGGCTCGTAAAAATCTTCTATCGTACTTCTTTCTTCAGCAGTTAGAGCGGCAAGAGTCTCTACACCAACAGGGCCACCATCATAATTATCAATTATCGCTTCAAGTAGTCTTCTATCTGAAGTATCAAGTCCAAGATTATCTACATCTAAGAGTTCGAGAGCCTTGTGACTAGTCGGGACGTCAATTATACCGTCACCATTAACATCGGCGTAGTCGCGCACGCGCTTTAATAAACGATTAGCAATTCTTGGTGTAAGCCGTGAACGCTTTGCGAGTTCATGAGCGGCTGGTTTATCAATAATCACATTAAGTATTGCAGCGGCCCTAACTATAATTCTTTCAATTTCTTCTGGCCTATAAAACTCTAGTCTGTTTATCATACCGAAACGGTCTCTTAGCGGGGCAGACAATTCACCGGTTCTGGTGGTGGCGCCAATGATCGTAAACTTGGGAAGATCTAAACGAAGCGAACGCGCGGTCGGACCTTTACCTAGCATGATGTCGAGCTTAAAGTCTTCCATTGCAGAATAAAGAACCTCTTCTACGGTGCGGTTTAGCCTATGGATTTCATCAATGAATAAAATATCTCCGTCTTGTAGGTTCGTCAGCAGGCTAGCCAGATCTCCCGGTCTTTCAATAGCCGGCCCTGAAGTAATTCTGATTTGACTATTCATTTCGTGGGCAATAACGCTCGCCATAGTGGTTTTACCAAGCCCGGGAGGACCATGCAGCAGAATGTGATCTAGTGGATCACCTCTTTTGGTGGCCGCATCAATGGCTAACTTAATATTTTGTTTTAATCTTTCCTGCCCAATATAGTTGGCAAAATCTCTAGGTCTTAGAGTGACCTCTATTTCTGCTTCGCCTTCTTCTTCAGGTTCAGAAGTATTGACAATTCTATCAATCATATCCCTATTATACGCTTATACTTTGCTTTTGGGCTTTAGGGTATGTGTACTGGGCTCCAACAGAAACGTTTATCTAAATCCTCTTTGGCTAGATCCTTCATGTCTTGTTCGTCCAGACTAAAGTCAAAGATATTAAAGTTTTCTTCAATTCTTTTTGGAGTTACTGACTTAGGTAAAACAACAAAGCCGCGTTCAACTAGGAATCTTAACAGCACTTGAGCGTAAGTCTTATTATATTTTTCAGCAATTTTAGAAACTGTCTCATTATCCATAATGTGTGCATGGGCAAGTGGAGAGTAAGCTTCTATCTGGATATTATTGTTTTGACAATACTTAACAAGTTCAGGTTGCTGTAAAAAGACGTGCATTTCGACTTGGTTAATAACTGGTATTTGGTTAGCGTAGGTTTTTAACTCTTCTAAATGTCTAATCGTAAAGTTACTAACACCAATATTTTTAGCTAGTCCTGAAGTTTGTAAAGCCTCTAAAGTTTGCCAAGCATTCTTTCGGAGTAAAGTCACCGGGAAGTGAAGCAGCAAAAGATCAACGTAATCTGTTTGCAGTTTTTTGAGAGACTCTTCAAAAGTCTCGTGCAATGTTTTAGGCTTAAAGTGAGAAATGTTAATCTTGGTCGTAATAAATATATCTTCTCTTTTTAATTTGCTTGAAGTCCAAGCCCGGCCAAGCATATCTTCGTTGTGATAGGCCTGCGCGCTGTCAAAATGTCTATAGCCAGTCTTAACTGCGGCTTTAAAGGCAGCTGCAAATTGCTCTTCGTCAGTAACTTGCCATAAGCCAAGGCCAATCTGAGGAATAGTATTACCATTACTAAGTTCCTTGTTTGGTACGCTCATTGTTTACCCCTTTTTTAATGCTAGTTTAATTCTGTCTTCTGTGGATAGATTCGGGTCTATGTCTTTAAGTACTTTAGTCGCGTCGGTCATATCAAAACCGAGACTAATAAGAGCCTCTACGGCTTCGTCTTTCATGCTGGAAGTTTCAGACTTAAAGATAGAAGTATCGTCTAAATCGGCAGGTAACAGACCGACTTTGTTCTTAAGTTCAATTACTATACGTTCAGCAACTCGTCTACCTACGCCACTAGCTAGCTGAAGAAACTTTAAGTTACCTTCAGCAACAGCCTGTCTTACTTCTGATGTATTGCCAATACTTAACAAGTTAAGTGCCATTTTAGGGCCTACACCATTAACATTTATTAGCTGTTCAAATAAATTTTGAGTATCACGCTCAATAAAGCCAAATAAGTCATGGGCTTGTTCTCTGACATGCTCATAGATATATATCTTTTTAGTTTCATCTTTTTCAAGACGCCCATAATCTTCTAGGCTGACGTAAACTCCATAGCCGACGCCATTAACGTCGACTACAATTTGATCCTTTAACTTTTCGCTAATCATGCCCTCAAGAGTTGCTATCATAGGCATATTATCGCACAGTCATACTGTGAGTGATAGCTGCGGCAAGAGCGTCGGCGCAGTCATCTGGTTTAGGAACGTCTTTTAGTTTAAGTATTACTCTCACCATTTCTTGAATTTGTTTCTTATCGGCACGACCATAACCAGTTAGAGCCTGTTTTATCTGCAGTGGAGTGTATTCGTAAATATCTAATTTAACCTGCTTGCCTAAAAGTAATATAACGCCTCTAGCTTGAGCCACTGTCATTGCTGTTGTAACGTTTTGAGCAAAAAATAGCTTCTCAACCGACATCACTTCTGGTTTGGTCTGACGTATTATTTCTTTTAATTCGTCATGAATAATTACAAGCCTAACCGCATCATCTTCTTTAACGGGTGTTCTTATAACTCCTGCGTCAACCAGTTCTGATTTACCTTTGTTATATTCGATCACACCAAAGCCCAGTATGCCAGTTCCGGGATCAATACCTATTATTCGCATACTTATATACTTTACGAGATGGTCTTAAGAATCAATTAATTCTTCCGGGATATCAAAATTAACATGTGTCGCACTAACGTCATCTAGGTCTTCTAGAGAGTCCATTAGACGCATTATTTTATCTGCTGTCGACTTATCACCTATTTCAACAACGTTATTAGGTACATAGCTTAACTCAGCTTCTGTTACTTGAAGGCCGTCTTCGTTTAACTTATCTCTGACTTTTGCGAAGTCTTTGGCTTCTGTATAAATAACCGACTCGTCATCTTCTTCTTGGACATCACTGGCACCAGCATCTAATGCTTTTAGTAGTACATCATCACCAGTTTCCTTGATTCTAATTATACCCTTTTGATCAAACTGAAAAGCAACGGCACCTTTTTCAGCAATATTGCCACCATGTTTTGAAAAAGCATTTCGGACTTCTGGATAAGTACGATTGATGTTATCGGTGGCACATTCAACAAGAATAGCTACACCACCAGGACCGTAGCCTTCATACATAATTTCCTGTAGTTGTGCTGCGTCTTTGTCTTTAACGCGGTCAATTGAGCGTTGAATATTAGCAGCTGGCATGTTGGCAGCTTTAGCTTTGTCTATTGATAAACGAAGTGAAAAATTACTGTCAGGATCAGTGCCGCTTCGGGCAGCAACGGCAATCGCATTACCTAGCTTTGTAAACACAGCACCACGGGCAGCATCCTTAGCGCCCTTTTGCCTTTTGATGGTTGACCATTTGCTATGTCCAGACATTTCTATCTGTTATTATACCAGCCTTTAGTTAGATGTTTTGTCTTGAGCTTACTCGACCTAAAACAGGGTCTTCCAGTAGTACCAGAAGTGACCTAAGATTACTAAGAAAATTATCACATACCAGCTAATTAAGATCTCGGCATGGTGACGCTGGATAAACTCAGAGATAGGCTTATACTTTTTCTTAAATCGTATGCTCTTATTACGTAAGTTGTAAATGGTAGTGTAGATAAAGATAGGAATCGTTACCAGCCAGACTACCATGCAAAATGGGCAAAGTGCATGGATTCGGAAGATAGTCTGAAACTGCAGCCAGGTTATAAAGCAAGCCGCAAAGGTTACACCTGTCTGCAAACCAAGCCAGTACCACCTCTTGTAACGAGCACCGGCAATAATACCAGCACCTATGACGGCCACACCGCCAAAACCGGCTAGCCCAATATAAGTATTTGGAAATCCAAAAGCCGAGGCCTGCCAAGTGTTGATGACTGAACCGCAGGCCACAATAGGGTTAATATTACATATAAGCTGGGCATGAGGATTTTTTAGAAGTTCAATTTTCTCGCTTGTAAGTATAGCAGCGCAAAAAACACCAATCAGACCCCCTATTAAGAGGATCCACGGCAAAGTTTGCTCTAAGGTTAAGTTTTTTCTCACGATTTAACTTATTTTAACATAAACAATAGTGCTAAAGATTTACTTGATGCTTTTACCTATAGACGCGATAAGCTTTGGCAAAGCTATTTTGTCTTATTAAAGACAAGTCGATTGAAGTCTTTTGAACCAGTATCTTGTGGGCCGTATTCGTTGTCCCCTTTTGTGCCAGGTAGTAATAACAGAATTAGACTAACTACGATATTCACAATAGGAATTATGCTAAGAATTACATACCATCCGGACTTATTTATATCGTGCCATCTTCTTATACTGATAGATACGCCAACCACTATAGCCAAGATGAGTATTATGAAACCAATAAAATCTGCAGGTACATCTTTCAATACAATTCTAATCAATAATCCAATAACGCTAAAAATACCTGTATAGATATTTGCTATTAAGTAATCTAGCCTGCCAAGACGGCCTGTAAACATATTCATGAAAAAGGAATCAGACGTAGAAGGATTAGCTGGCTTATCTTGTGAAGAAACTGAAGACGCTGAAGCTGTATTTTCAGGAGTACTGACTGGATCAGGTACAGATGCTTGAGGGACTTCGGGATTAACTGGGGCTGGAGCTGGTGTAGGGTCTTCGGACATTGTCTCTTCTTCAGGTGCAGCTTGTTCTGGAGCTTGATCTTCACTTGTTGGCTGTTCTGTCCCTGACGCCTCAGCTTGTACAGGCTCTTCAGGAGCCGTTTCTGTTATCTCTGGCTGCTCTGCTGGTTCTTCTGAAGTAGTTACACCTTCGTCTTCAGGCTGTTCTTGGGCTTCTGAAGCTGGTTGTTCAGTTGTAGTTGGCTCTTCAGGTGCAGCTTGTTCTGGAGCATGATCTTCACTTGTTGGCTGTTCGGGGTTTTGTTGCTCATCGTTGTTATCTTCCATGGCCAAAGTATAGAACATAATCATTAAATAATCTATAAGCTTAAGGGTTAAGGATAATTAGTTACTTAGGAAGATACTTTGTTGCAAAATACCCAAATTCAGGCTGCATCATTTAATTTAGTGAGGCAATCTATCAATTTGTTAGCTTCTTCTGCAGACAAGGTACTTGTTAACTGGAGTGTTTGGAGATAGCCATATATATCGTCTGAAAATTGTTTTAACTTGGTTTGATCTGGATTAGGTTGTCTATACTCAGTAGCAAAAGCTATGCTGCTGGACTTTAGTTTGTTTAGAATCTCATTATCTACACCTGCATAACCAAAAACTCCTGCAGATGCTCCGCCTGAGCGCAGTACCTTAATATTCATAATTCTTTCTACAAATAACTTTAGGTCTGATGATTGAGACATTTGATTAGTATAGCAATATTAAATGGTCTAATATCGGTCATACAATATACAAGAGCAAAACTTTTGATTATTAGCTTGAGTAATTTAGGGTTCAAATTCGTATTCTGAATAGTACTCACCTTTAAGCACTTTTCTAAAACAAGCCTAACATGCGGAATTATGTCATCTGGCAAATTATCAATAGCAAACCACGTTAGGTTATCACATTTTTCTGGCTCTACATTTTTTACTTCACCTTGCCATACCGAGGCTTCAAAAAAGAAATCGACACGTTCTTGGTCTTTAGAATAATTAAGACGATGGTATGAACGCGCTAAATTACCGGACGATCCTGAAATAGCTGATAAAAAGGCAGATAAAAGGACTTGTGCCTTACTAGAGCGCGTACTCAAAGGCACAAATGGAAAGTGTGGTGCTTATCTAAAAGATAAAGTTTATCTAGAAGGCAATGTTGCCGTTTGGAAGTTAGCCAAAAGCCGTCCTGATTTAATCGACCTACGGGACTTAGGAAAGTCTGATATTACTAACCAAAGACGCATTGAACTTGCTCTAGCTATGGGTATTTTGCCAACTCAAGACATTGAGCAAGGCTAATTAATTATGGGCTTCGGGAGATTGAATAGCGGTGGCTTAATTGGTACCCCACGGCGCGTCAGCTCGTCATCGGAAACCGGACGCGCATGCTCTTGAAACCAGTGGTAGGCGCAAGTTAGCGGTGGCTTTGGTGGCTGAGGATTACCAGCCTCATTAATACGTTGCTTTAGATCTATTTTTGAAAGGCTGTGAATAGTGTTATCTTCTATGAAATCTAGTGCACCAGTGTCATATCCGCGCATAAAAAGCAATTGGCGGACAGCCAATTGAGCTTCGTTGGGATGTCCAGTAGTATATAGCCGCTCGACCAGCTTCTTGGCAAACGACCCGAATTGTTGATTTCCTAATTGTAATTGGGAGGCGGTGGAATCAGTTTCAGCTGTAATGAGATCCATTTCTAGGGCAGCATCAACCAGTTCCGCCATATAACATTCTGCTCCATATTCGTAATACTCGCGTGACTCAAAATCTTTTTTCATTGCTCGAAAAGGTATGACATTGGCATTCTCGCGGTACATGGGAGTGTAGTAGATACCGTCTGACATTGTAGAGCATATGTAGGCAGCCGTGTCGGTTTCTGTGTCTGGATTATCGATATTAGATGTACTGTCTATGTTCATGCCCTCAATGTAATGTAATAGTAAATATTCGAACAGGTGGTCATATTCAAAACTCTCCCTTTCCGGTCCATGTTCGAGTAGCTTAATGTCATGCGCAAGAAAATTGCCTGGGCGTGTTACAGCATAGTCTGGTGCGACCCCCGTCCTAGTGTTGGCCGACTCAAGATTACGATAAAGACACGTGTGGTCATTACTGAACTGCGGAAATCCTGAAAGAGTGTGCTTAAGCGTGGCCCACATCCGCTGTTCAAAAACCAATGGCTCATCGCGCAAAACTTTATACTCAGGCATCAATAAGTATTGAGGCGGTACTATAACGCCATGGTTAGCACTGGCTGCGTAAGTAGCTCCGTCTATACAGTCGAGCGCGTCGCGTTTGCGAGTCATACGGGCATTGCGCAACTTCTGCGACGTAGATGAATCTTCACTAATGTGCTCACGTTCGATCGCTTCTGTCTGTCGAGCCACAGCTTGGATTTCTGGGATCAGGGCCCGAATTTTATCTACCTTTTGTTTACCACGTAACTGGCTAACGCCGTTATCGTCAAAGAGCTTCTGAATGGGCGAAATATCGGCACTACGAATAAGTGATTGCTCTTTCAGAAGTCCTAATACCTCATGTGTGGTGCCAGGATCAGAGAAAGCAGTTTCCCATAAATCTTTGGGTATTCCAAAAAGGACAATATTGAGCCTTTGTGCTGTTTCGAAATCTGTGATTGCGAAGGGCTTGAAAAAATTAAGCTTGTCTTGCGGCTCAATGTCTTCGAAACACTTACCAGAAGCATCCAGCTGATTGAAGAGTTGGATAATGTAATCAGTTTGTATTACAAGTGTATCGAAATGTGGCTGTGCCTCTTCCATCAATCGACGTGTTTCAGAATCTTTTTCTAACAGCACTTCACTGCGTAATCGATCCAGGTTGCGCAAACGCTGACCATCGATGCGATAGCGACCGTCGATGTTAGTATGTTCGTAAAAATCTGGTGGTAGAGTTGTGGTGTCAGCAATCGGGAATACGGATTCAGTATCAAATGTAACTGCTTCTTTAAGAATAAACCCTGGCACGATATTCGGATGGGGCTGTGGCATTTCCTGCCCTATTTCAATATTAGTAAACGCAACACGATTAAACTCACTCACAATACAACTTCTCCATCTATGACTCATTCAGGAATTATCATGCTTGACCTAGTAATTGTAAGGTTATTTTTTATTATACTATATATTATAATATAAATCAACTATGCCTTCGTGGATTCCACCTCCAAATGCAACTATTGCCACTTTGCCTCAAAGACTTCTGCTGGTGTCCGGTAGCCTAGCCGTTTACGAGGTCTAGTATTTAGCAGCTTGACCGCATGGTCAAG
>Ga0302300_1000289_pt1 | contig 39201 bp, 21 predicted proteins | sample III_Palsa_E1_1_FD_198756 | JGI IMG/M metagenome (GOLD analysis project Ga0302300, IMG submission 198756) | Peat permafrost microbial communities from Stordalen Mire near Abisko, Sweden - III_Palsa_E1_1 | ecosystem: Environmental > Terrestrial > Soil > Palsa > Peat permafrost | place: Sweden...
AATATTATAAATAGTATATATTATTTATAACACATACTATTATAATGTATTTAAACAATAAAATATTAAAATGTTATATATTTAATGATATTATTAATAGTTATAATCGTTGCTAATAGATATATTATTTTAAAGCAGTAAACATTAATAATATAATACGTATTATATTATATAACTATAATGTTAATAATTACAATATATAAGATTATAGTTATATATGTAATAAAGTATAATGTACCTAATTATATTTTATGATTAGTGTGATAAATATTATATTGTTAATATAACAACTATATAATACTTATGTTTTGTTATTTAGTTGTTTACACAATAATTTGTATGAAATATAAATGTATTTACAATAATTGCTACATTATAATGTTGTAAAGACAACATGTATCATTACTATAATTCCTTAAATATACAACCTCTCACAAATTATTGTGTGGTTGTTAATTATACTTAACATACTCATCATATTTACACTTGGTACTTTAAAACAAAATAAAAATACCATTGTATACATCACACACCGATATTTGTGTATTAACTAAATATAGGATGTTACATCGTGTAATCATAATACTTAATTTTAATAAATTATAACACTACAACGACATACATTGTAAGAAACCTATAATGTTTAATATTTTAGAGTATAGTTTTGCATACGTAACAATTTGACCCCAGTTGTATGCATACACTACACTTAGTATATGCAAACCGAAGGTTGGTCCTTCTCTGGTCTGGTCTGGTCTGGTCTGGTCTGAAGTGTGAGATGAAGTGGGACATCAACTGATGGCTCTCAAATGGGAAATAGCTCAACTATGAGATGGTCTGCGCCAAAACCATAATTTTGTATAGATGTTGAGAGTCTCATGCCTTTATTTTTACTTAATTTTTTATTATTCCCTCTCCTAACAAATTTTAAATATGTTTAATATGTTAAAACTTTATATACTCATACCAAATGTTAAAAACATAAGTAAAACATGATTTACATATACTAGGTGTAATGTATTCATACAACTGAGTGTTATCTTGTATTGTGAGTGTCATATCACTTGACTTGATGGAAATAAAATGTTGTAATCTGTATATTATAAGAAGTTTACAATATTTAATATTTTAAAGTGAACTGTAATAATTATATGATAACTAATATTTAATTAATACACGAGTATCAACTGATATAGATTGTGTGATGTACTACTTTATATGTAACCTTTAACATTACAGCTATACATTGTTTTACATTCCAGTTAACAATTGTTTGTAATTTAATACCTCTAAATTTGTTTTTCTTTTATTCTTTACTTTAACATAATTTTATCCTGTCTAGTTTGTAAGTGTAATTACTATATGGTAGTAATAACAAATGTATTAAATATTAATTGTATGAACAGTATATACATGTGTCTGTAATTGTATATGTGTGTGTTAACATTGGTATAATTATTATACTTTATACAAACAAGAAAATGTATATTGTTAAATTGTTAGGTGAACAAGTAAAAATGTAAAAAGTAAGATAAACAAGTAAATTGTAAGTAAGTACTTACCTATTTATGTATATGTATATTTTTATGTTTATACCAAATTAATACAAGTTATATGTTTTATCACAATAAGTTTACAATGAGTAATGATTTTGTGTCATCAAACACAAAATTTATAGTAGTTTTGTATGTATAACTATTATACATATGTAGTATTTACATCATATTAACATGTTCAAGTAACACAAAATAAATTGTATAATGTTACATCATACAATTTATTTTATAAGTTAATAAGTAAAAGTATAGTTTAATATATATTGATTATTGTAACCAGTGAGTGGACAGTGCATGGAGAGTAGATAATTACAATATAGTTTACGTACTAAATTTTTTGGTAGAAAATATGGGTACTACTAAAATATTACATTGATAGTCATTAGCCTTAAATTAACACTTTATCAAGACATTAATCTGTGTTGTTATGTGATTACATTTTACAGGTAATTTGTCTCTGTTATGTGTCACAGATTATGTTTAAACAATGTATATTATTTATATTGGTTACATGTTACAATTTACGGTAAATATGTTATTGTATTACTATACTGTATATTTGTATATCATTGAATATTTAATTATACATATTCACATATCCTATTTCTGGTACAAGTTACATTTATTTATCGTGACTAGAATGTAATGTTACTATCCACTTTAAATATTTACAATTTAGTTAATGTACATGTAATTACATGACAACACAATTTTAAGTTAAGCTAGTTAAAAGCATCATATGATTACCTTACTAGTTACCATATTACAATGTAATGTGTTATAACTAGTATTTTTTGTCTTTCTCATTTGTATTAACATATACAATTTACAATTACTACATTATTGTTTAAAGTAGTATGAATAAAAGAATAGAAAGAAGAGAGGAGTAACATATTCACACACGCAAAATTATAGCATGTAGTTTATATGTTATAATAGAAGTTACAATACACAATGTTATATATTATTTAATTTACCAACATTCAAAAATTAGGAATTAAACTATCTATCATAAAGACAAATGTTAACCTACTGTTGTAGTGACGATCATTAAGATGAATTAAATTTGTAAGATTACAAATTTTACACAACCATAATATATTAACATTATATTACAACAAATACTATATTTACAATATTATTAATTCTACCAATTTTAAATATATTACTATCATAATAGAGATAGAGTTAGTAATATAATAATTATTGTAATGTGTTGTAGTTTGGAAGTAAAAAGTAGTTAATGTAATATAGTTAGAGGTAATAATACTAGACAGCGTCACAACCTAAACAATGTTTAAAGTAAATAATTTTACTACAACAACATAAAATATAGATTGTAATAGTTGGTATAATAGATTATTAACCAACTATTACAAAAGTAAAAACTATCCAATATAATATAATGTTGTATACCTAGATCGTTATTACATCTTGTAGATGTAATACATTTTAAAATAACATGTGTAATTGTATACACAATTACACATACACATTAATAAACATTAATACAAATGTTACACTTGTCGTTGGTAAGGATTATGTTTACTTGTATATGTTAACATACCATATGACAATATTGTAGTGTTTAATAACTCATTCATGTACTGAATTACATGTTACAACCTTTAAACTTTATTTTTGTTGTTCATACTGTCTTCTATTTATTTGTACTTTACTAATATTATCATCTATGTCTATTGTATCAAGAACAAATTATTTTGGTATATACTTTTATTGTATGATAATGTAGTTAATTACTACTTACATGAAATTACATTATTACAAACAGTGTAATTTTAAGTAGTATATATATACTTTATAGTTACAACACTATATACTACTAATATATTAATTAACATAACTATAATACATATAAAAGTGTGTTATAAATAAAGTAGGTAAACACACTTGTAGATAAATAATGTATAAACATACCTAAGATATATATACATACTATATATGTATATGGAATAAGTTTAAATTTCTTTGTATATAATATAAAGATATAGAATAACCAACAATATATTATCTAATGGTAATAGTAATACAAGATACTTCATCTATATGTTTATTATAATAACTACAATTATTATGTATATGTAATTATTATTGTAAACATATTAACTACATATATTATTGCATTGAATTGAATAATGATTAGAGGATATTATATGTATAATAGTTATACATATGTTTTATCGTGGAAATATAATTTGTATAGTAATAATATCTCATACAAGGTAGATATAAAAATATAGTAGTAATTGTAGTGATGATACTATATGTGTGAATACATGTTAATTTCGAATTAACATAATGTTAATTTGGTAAGCGTGTAGTGGTATTGTAATGTATACATTGTATATTTTAAATTTTTGACAAGAAAGATTTGTCAAAAAAATTTTGCGGTTCATGTCATACTTTTTCCAAAAATCTTTGTTAAAAAATTATCTATCTGTGACAAATAAACATTGATAACACACTAACTGTACTGTGTATTGATCACTAAATATTTTAATGAAATTAAACATATACGGTATTAATGTGTATCCTACTCTTCTCCCTTTCAAATAGCATTATGATTATGAATGCTATAACGATGTAAGTTATCTATTATGGTAAGCATAGAAATATTGAATCACCAAACATATGTATATTACTATTTTTTAATTTAAGAACATTTAATGTGTTTTATTCACATAATTTTCGTAAATTTTTAACATTGCTACTTTTTACTAACACATATTTGTACATATAAGTAACCAACATAATGTTACGTTAAAATAACATTGTGTTAATTATGTTATTTTAACGTGATGTACAAGACATGAATAGAAACAATGGTAACCTTTTAAGTATATAATCTCTATCACTTATTGGTGTATAGTATTACTTTATACTATTTTGTATTACTTCATATTTTTGTATCCCATAAATTTTGTATATGTTTAAAATTAAGGTTATGGTATTGTTACATCAAGTATTAATATTGGTGTTGGGTGTTTTTAGGTGAAAGTGGTATTTACAATCATTAAAATAAAATTACTAATAGGTCTGTTATTAGTAGAAGTTCAACTAAACAAGTTTAACAAAGAAAGTAAAACCCTGTTTATTTGAATCCTGTTAATTAAGCAATATAGTCGTTTACTATATACAATAAGTTTTTGTTACATTTAGATATGTTAACAACAAACAAATAAAACAAAAAAGATGTGAGAAACTTGTTTTTACATACTTATCACCAATTAATATTTAGTAGGTAACAGTTACCTACTTAAACTTCCAACTGTATTAATTGTATTGGTATGTTCAACATACCAAATAGTATCAACAAAACTTTAACACTAGTAAAATAGTGGTATAATTGTAATTTCAAATACACCATTGGTGGTCACTATACTCTTTAATTATAATATATTGTATACGATATACAAAACGTAACAAACAACAGTCAAATAACATTATATATCATAAATTACATTATTTTATAATGGTTATTTGTTTGTAATATTGTATTACAATACTTAATATTATACTTATCTTTTACTGGTATAATCTTTATTTATACATATTTTAATAACATTTTGTATATGAGATAGTAACTTATTATACTATTGTTTATATTGTCGTAAAGTTAAACAATGTTAAAATTATATCTTGTAAAAATTACATAAGCAAAGTATACAACAGACAAGAAAGAAGTAAATAATAATATATTCAATATATTCAATATATTATATTGTTATGTGTAAGTTAAATTAATGTTATCTCCTCAACAAAGAAATTACTGGTGAAATTTATGTATCCTTGTTTTTTGTTATACTAAACAATGGTTACAACAGATTGTTATATGTATAACAATTATACATAGTGTTATATGGTGTAGTCCACATATTACATATTATGAATATGTGTGAACATATAAATATAAGTATATGTTCATATGTGAAAATACTTAAAATTATAATTAGGTAGAATACTGCATACATACAGTTGCATAGATTACATTATATAAATAAAAATTTGGTGAGAGAAGATTTTTTGGGAAAATTTTACATCTCGTACCATACTTTTTCTAAAAATCTTTGTCAAAAAATTATCTAGTCTTTTATGAGACTAAGTCTTTCCGCTACTCTTATCACAAGCAGCCTGCTTTTTTTCCACTACGTTTATCGCTTCGCTTATCGATTGTCTGTGACAAATACATCTTGATCACACACAGGTTGTAACTAGTGTATAAACATCGCCTATTTTAATATTAATAACATACATATTGTAGCGGTGTCACTTGTTGTGTTGTTTATTTTATTATTATAAAACTAGCATTTACAGTTGTAACATGGTAATAGTAAGTTGTTTTGTTATAACAACAGTCATGTTACTTTTCTAACTTAGGAGTGTTTAATATACAGCGTCTATTTATAGTCGTCTATTAGACATTAATATTTTTATTTACTTGTACATTAAATAAAATACCATTATAAAAAAATATAACAGACATTCAACAAATATGGTATCAACATATTATGTGGTTGGTCACCACTAATAAACACGTGTTATACAGATAGTGTTATACTCCCCCCCTAGTAAATAATAAACACATGTTGTGAGATAAGTGTTATTGTATGTTGAGAAACATAATAATGTACTATTATAAAATAAATATTTAGCATGTAAGTTACAAGATTCAAAATCTTGTAGTTTCATATTTATATATGTATATATGTAACAATTATACTATATTTTAAATTAGTACTACTTGAATATCATAATACTTAAAATTATGATTACATGAATTAATAATATGTTTTGTTACAGTTGTCTGTTTTGATGTTAATACGAATATTGTTTGTAATAACATATGTTATCGTAATTAGTAATAAGTTGTCACCATAATAATAGACATTTTAACTCTAACAAACATTTTGTAACTACTAGTGATGTTTTGTTGGGGTAACACTATCAAAGGATATATTTGTTTTGTTTATCAATGTTATGTATTATATACATGACAAATATTGTTATATGATAATCGTGTCACAAAACAACATTGTTTTAAAGTATTAAACATCTAGTAGTTCTTCTATTACCTAATAAACAAATAAACAAATAACACATATTATTGGTAGTTTGTTTGTTGGATTATATGATTGGTGAACTATTACTAACAGTAGTTAACTTGATGATATTACACTAATTATTACCACCAACAATAATTTTATACAGTTTGTTAACAGGTATAATTACAATAAACTACTGTGTAGTGAATTTGATGTAAAATTTGTATTGTACTTGTTGTTTGATACAACTAGTTACACACTCAACAGTTATAACTTACACACAATAGAGAACACAAATTAAAACAACACAGAATATAAAATTGTACATATTATAATATAATTATATTCTAACATGTGGTAATACCATTCTCATAAAATTAGTGTGTATATATATAATGTATAAACTTGTTATGTTTACTATTTTTTACTCACAAGTAAATGTAAAAACAAATATACTCCACTTAAGGTTAACATCTCATAAGTTTGTAATGTATCACTTATTATTATTATTTCTCTCCATGTATATACCAATTTTTGTACAGTTCACAAATCTCCAAATTGTTGCCTAAATATTTACAGGTACATACCAACACATGTTTGTTATTTATTTTGTAGATGTTCATTATTAACATAAATACAAAATTACTCTGGGTTATGTAAATGTTGTATAGCAACATAAAACTGTAACACTATTATAATTATCTTTACTGTCATGATTAGTTGAATCATAACTTTTTACTTTAAGGTGAAGTAAATAAATTACATGTTAATACTAACTATGTTAGTTCAAACATAAAATATACAATTGTTGTAGTTGTTAAACTTCCTCATAATAAAGGAATTGTTTCATTCAACATACATAACATTTACATTAAATTTAGTAATTATTATGTTATTTGTATTTTAAATATACCATACACAAGGTACTAACTAACAGGATTTTGTAAACGAACATATATACCAGTAAGGTAGATTATACTTATTGTTTTACTCTATTACGAGTATGTAGTTATGTTTTTATATGTTATGGAAAAAGAACACTTACACTTGTTCACACCATAACTATTACATAGTCTTACACTTACAAATAAACATGGTTTTATTTTGACTTGGTCGAAAAAACATGTACAATGTTATGTTTACTTGTAAAAGTGTAATATAGTAGATATATTTGTAATAAGTAAAGTATAGAACTAATCTATATTAAGACAATATATACACATAAACATATACATGACATTCACTACAAAAACTATGGTTACTACATTTTGTTATATTTAACATGTTTTTGTTTAAACCAAATAAAGTTGTCTGACTTGAACATTTTGGATGTGTAGTTGTTATACCCTTTATATCATGCATACAATTTAAATTAACATAAAATGGTTTCTTACATTGATTAGTACCGTAAGAATTTGTTATCTTGACATTACAAGTGTTATGTTATATTGTTATTAACATAAAAAGTAGGATATAACCATGTAATTAAAAACTACGATGAGTACCCCACCTTCTACTTTATAGTTATTACATTAACACAATAATGGTATTTACCTTTGTATTTTGATGTTCCAACTGTAATGTGTAATATTAATGACATCATATGTTGTAATTACACTATTACAAGTTTAACACATCCTATATTAATTAATGTTATAACAGTATATAGTAACGTGTATGTTTCTTATGTTTTCACTGAAAACATAACTTGTAATTATGATGGTTGTAGTAAGTATTTACCTTCGTATGTAATGTTAACAACTTTGCAAATACACAATGAAATTACTAACTTGTTAATGTTGTATGTTTAAAACACAACATACTTTGATTGGAATTTATCATGTATGTATATATATATACATGTTGTAACAAATTAAAATTAATGTGTAGATTAACATCTCTCTTATGGTTACTTGTAATTGTTAACTCTTCAAACAGGTTTACAAGTAATTTATTTGTCATACTATTTACTACAAAAATTTTCTTACTGTAAAATATTTACATTCTTAAACAATCTAGCATTAGATCATAATTTATCTAAATATTAACACGATTAATATTTTACCAACAAGATTATTTAACATAACAATTTTACCATGTTAACAAATACGTTACTTGTCATTCTACTTGTTAACCCACCAGTTAACACTAATAGTATAATTGTTATGATACAACAACTACTCCAATTTACATTATACAGAATATCTTTTGTATGTAACATATGTTTGTTGTTGAAGTACCAATTTTAAATATTATATAAACATATTACAGTATTAGTATAATATTACATGTTATAGTTTATTACTACGCTCTTTACAAGTATTTCTGGTTAAATTTTTATGTTTAATTTACATAAAATGTGTTAAACAACATTGAATATACAACATACCAGTTGAGTCTTTCATACTAGTATAACTATATAGTGCCTGTGGATAGTTGCCTTCGCTTGTCACTGCGTTTAGCACAGCTTACCTTCGGTTTATCGCTTGTCACAGATTTTATGTAGTTATACTTGCATAATGATATAATTACATAATCACATGATTATAACATTATGTTATACTACTTACTTGTTAATTAGCAGGATCAGTCATGTATAGATTACCTGATAATAAGACAACATTACACTTTTTTAGTTATGTTACATATATGTCACTAACAAAGTTAGTGGTTCTATAGCTTTACTAATAGTTATTCTACATATTTATATCTAATCTAATTTAACATCTAGTATATATTTATTTTTTTTAAAATTATGTATTCAACTAAACATTTTGGTTATATCGGTATAACCAAACAATAGGTTATTAGTAGTTTAACATGTATAAATTTACAATTACTATCACATACAAACATATCTATTAATAATTTTTATGAGAGGTATAATTAAACATTACCAGATACAGGTTAGTTGTAAAATTTTAATCCCTATATCTCACTGTTTGTATTTTTTTTTACTTGGTATTTACAATATTAATCACTGTACATATTATTGCATGATAACTCATCCAAGTAGTAATTCTTCCATAACTCAAAATATATGTATGTTACAAACATAATGTCATACATTATGTCTAAACGTAAAAACCAGTAAACATACTTGTTTGTTTATTAGTTACAGTATTTATTATTACCTCCGTGATAGTAGCAAAAGTTTTTCTACTAAATTTTGTATTACATAAAACATATGTAACAATGACAGGTTAAATGAACAAAGTACTTTATATCCAACTAGTATAGAGTTAATATGGTTTTAATATTGTAAATATAAAATAACTAACAATACATTGTTTAGAAATGTGTTACATACAAACAAGGTTTGTGCACAATGTACAATACAACACTATTTTGGATTCACATATTTTAACATATTTACTTGTAGGTTTAAATTACGAACCACTACATTATCATAACAACTAGTTGTTAACCAAAATTAGTATATGCATACTTTTAATATTCATAACATTGCAAAATATATAAATTATGTAATATTATATGTTGTATGTTTAAAAATAAAAAGATAGTTTGACACATACAACTACACTCTCTACATTAAACATGTTAAAATATTGCCCGAGCAGTATTTATTATGGTGAATTTTTAAAATCTCACATGTTATAACCTCATACATTACATACTTCTAATATTTAGTGTTACTGCTATCAGTAATAGTAAATTCATAAAATATTTATTACACATTTAATATGTAATTATCTAATATAGATATATTATAAATATCAAACAACTTAACACTATTACATTATTTTAATAACATAGTTATGTATAAAAACTATACCAACTGAAATACCATCTTTCAAGTGATAAGATTATCAATAAACACAAATCTGTTCAAGTTAAATTACAATATAAGTCTTACTTGTATTATTAATAGTAATAACATTGTTACAAAAATACAATACAAGATAACAAATAATAACATGTACATGTTATTATTTATTTGGTATACAAAAATTTTGTTCTAACATATTTTGTTCTAACATATTTTGTTCTAACATATTTTGTTCTAACATATTTTGTTCTAACATATTTTGTATAAGTTGTCATAACATAATTATGTTTATAATAAAATTAAATTTACAACATTAAAAAATATGTATATGTTTTTAATATCAACTCATGATATTACAATACATTATAATGCACTACAATGTTAGATATAAAAATATTTTTGGTGATTTGGTACTGTTTATAATTACACCTTACATATAATTGTTATATGTAACAACATAACAAACAATGTTATAGATATTAAAAATTATAATCTAAATGTAACACGATTGTTTTAAATTATGTATTAAATTTATGTTTGTGTAACACAATTTTATTACATCTAGATATGATTTTGGTTTTTAGTAACACATATTGTTAATCTCTATGACAGAACTTTCAAATCAACAAATGTTTAATTGTTTATATAGTTATTGTATATATGTAGCACTAATAAATATTAATCTACATGTTGGGTATTGTATAACTAGCATAATTTTTACATCAATACAATAAATTACATATGTTAATGGTATTACTACACAATAAAATTGAAACAACATTATATACCTCGATTTGGCATATATTCACAGAATTTTTTTAAACAGTTATCACACAACATTATGTGTTTGTGTAAATTTAATAATATTTAGAGTATTTTATAATACAAGATTGTTGTAAACCTTAACATTTTAATCTACTATTACTATTGGTGTATACCAAGAAGTTTAATACAGTATAACTTGTTGTTATAGTTTGTTTACATACAACTTTGTCAAAAGAAAAAGAAAAAAAGCAAAAGTAAGATTTGAACCATTTCTTACCATAATTACAATGTGTTAGTATAACAACAGTAATAAAGGTAATTTATAGTATAGGTAATTTATAGTATAGGTAATTTATAGTATAGGTAATTTATAGTATAGGTAATTTATAGTATAGGTAATTTATAGTATAGGTAATTTATAGTATAGGTAATTTATAGTATAGGTAATTTACAGTATAGGTAATTTACAGTATAGGTAATTTACAGTATAGGTAATTTACAGTATAGGTAATTTACAGTATAGGTAATACTTCATGAGTATAGTAACTTAACGCATTGTCTAAAATTACATGTTATTGGTTAGTAACATATTTTGTGGGGTTAATGATATACTACTATATGTTAATGTAACATTACTATATTGTTTTAATAGTTAGATTAATAATATTACATTGTAATGTCTGTAGTTATTCATTAAAAAAATGGATACAACACAATGTTGTATACAGCTTAGCATTGTTAAACTGTTATTTTTGAGATACACCAAAAAATACCAATCACAGCTTTATTTACTTTTTACCAACATACACATCATCTGGTCTATCCAAAAAATTTTAACCAACAAACTTTATAATGTACCATGAAATATAACATGTTGTCATCATAATGATACAATGTAATATCTGTCGTTATGTTACTAGCTTGTCAAAGTAGTATAATTCGATATTATAGTTGTTAACACAGACATATTTTAATGTGACAAACATAATATAAAATAACTATTTATACTAGTGTACATTGTTTAACGTGACAATATATATTATATTGTAACCATCGTATATATATCATACATATGATATGTTGGTAAGTAACATTATTCACTGTAACATGTATACATGTGTATTAAGTTAAAAATGATATTGCAAAACCTATAATAGAAAAACATGTTCAATTTCGGTTGTGAACACTCAGGTTGTGAGGTTACAAATATTAGAAAGTTGGACTCAATGACAGAAATTGGCAATTGGAAATGTTGGCGTTGCTATGTAAGCTGTACAGTTAAGAGAACAAGTATGTTATGTTTGAGTACGCAGTGGAAACTGTATACTGTTCCAGTTTGCTCACATAAAAATGTTACTATTGGTGATATTGAGGCATATGACGATACAACTGAAATAACACCTAATTCCAAGTGTCAAGATTGTAATGAGGTGTTACGTTTGTACCGGAAAAAGACACTGTTTATCACTCCATCTTGGAAATTAACTAACAGTTGTAATTGTTCCCATTCCAAGTATTATGCTATGATACCTGGTTTGTCATATGGTGATCACAGTATTACAACATACAAGTGTAAATTTTGTGGTGCTTATAGTACTCAGCCCTTTTAAGTGGGTAACATTAATATACTCTTCACTAAAGAAACCCTTATAGTCCAATTAGGTTACCAAACTACAAGTTTACTCTCGTTCCCGATATTATTAACATAAGATTAATTTTATTGTACTTATTATTGTGGAATGACAACAAACATAACATACTAATAATTGTTATACTAGTAACCAACTAATACATACAGAGCTTAAGTAAGAAATTATAAACTATATTAACAATAGTTATTGTATTAATAAAAATTGTAATAATAAAAGAACCTATGTCATGTGACAACATGACAGTAATTAATTGTAATGATAAACATTATATGTAATAATCTATAAAATATATAAACTTGCAAGATTTATAATTTAGTATTATGGTTGGTAACCAACAAAGTTTAATATACCATAACTATGATTACATTATTAGATTGTGATAAGATTATTATATGTATAAATATTATACATATTAATTAGAATGAAATATACTTTATATGTGTTTTTGTATCACAGATAAACAATATAAATATGGTTTAGTATGATACGATGTATTGTGATATATAAATTAGTATTGTGTAGTTATATACACACACATTATTTAAAATATTTTTGCGAATATTTTACATGTTGCTGTATAGAATAATATTGTTATTATAACAATAACCAACTTCTCATCAGAGAGTCTTTATCAAAAAATTTTAACATTTTACATCATGTTTTTCAAAAAATCTTTGTTAAAAGAATTATCTAACCTGTTGTAAGACTTAGTCTCACAAGCAGCCCGCTTTTTCGCTTCGCTTATCGCTTGTCTGCGACAAATAACGTTTGATATATATTAATATAATTATCATTATGGTGTTAACATGAGTAAAGTATTAAATACATAAATATCATATAATTACATACTAGTACAAAAATGTAAATTATGTTATAGATCAAAAAATTAACTGTGATGAATAATGTAGTATTAATGTAAAACTGTGTATGGTTACGTGGAATCTATGATAAGCGACAAACCGAAGGTAGGCTATGCCAAACGCAGTGACAAGCGAAGGCAAATCAACAGCAAATATTATGTAATCTTGTAGTAGAATAAACAAGAGAATGTTTGGGATAGATAAATAATTATCACTGTTACCATACTGGTATAATTATAAAATGTTTGTGGTTTCATTGCCCACATTAATATTATGTAATTGCACCAGTATGTGCAGAAACTAGTCTTTGTTGGATTGAAATTAAATCGTCTAAGTAACACATATAATCACAAGTATATTTTATTACTTGATATATACATAATGATATTATTTATAGATGATATATGTATTTATATCTACAAAATGTGATGAGTGTTTTAACATCTACACAGTTTGTTAATTATAAATATCTTTGTATTTACAACGTCTGTTACTTCAATAAGAATATTTACAATTATCTTATTCATAGTGAATGAGAAGTTACTAGTACTACAATACACAACGATTACATAAAATCTGTGTATTTTAACCATCCACAAAGATCATGTGATTTTTGTCACAATAACATTTGTATGATTACATAATCTTTGTGGATGATTAAAATACACAGAATTTATGTAGTTTTTTCTTTAATAACACTTGTATGAATACACAAATATTTGTTTATTTTAACCATCCACAAATATTATTTATCATTACAAGTATAAATACTATCTTTGTTTTTACATGTAACTATATTAGACATATTTTTATATTTACAGGTCAAAATCAAAACAAAATTGTTCGGTGCAGTCATTGCTCTCATAGTTAAACCGTCAGTATACCTTTGGTTTTGATTTTGACCTGTAAATATAAAAATATAAAGATCCTTTAATATGTACAAGTATAGAATGGTTCTATATTAAATTAATATATGTTTTACAACAATAATAACATTTACCTGTCATCATTTTAATATAAATTATAGTTAATATTTATTGTGTAACAGAGTAATGGTAAATTATTAATGTTACATGGTTATGATCATACTAGTAATCAAATAAATTGATTTTGTCTATTGTAAAACAATCAACACTACAAAAAGTAAGTCAAACAATAAAAATCATGAGTCAAGTCACCATTAATCTGATTGTTATTAGCACATTCTATTTGTGGAAAGATAACCTCGTAAAGAAGCTAACTGGCAGTAAACTGTATAAGGAATTGTACTCAACAAATGGTAACATTGTAAATGTGATTGAATGGATTGATAACTATGATACATATTCTATTCATATTCACTCTCCGTATGGTGTCCCACATGAACTTTGTCCCGAAACAAAAGGAAGTACAGTGGTTACAATCTTGTACGATTTGGATGATAAGAATTCACTGCAACTGGCAAATCGTTATATTAACGATGTTAAATTCTTAGACCCAACAGCTAGTGTATTGTTGGTAGCTGTTGAGCACCAAAATAGCAAACATCTTGTTCCAGCCAGCTGCTACAGTATGACTGATGATTGTACGTTCTTTACCGAGAAAAACATTAGGAGTCGTGGTACTGGTAGCGCAACCGGTACTATGGGCAACTTTGTCCATCTAGTAGTTGAACAGGTCAAAAACCAAACTAAGGGTAATGCTGTTGCTGACATTGATCTTCTCATGAAGAAGATTGCAAAGGGTAAACATAGTTCATTTGGTTGGGATTATTACGAGAATGATGATCCAAGCTACTTGACAGCCGAGTGGTTCAGTCAATAAAATAGTTGGTTCTATTAAACCATTATTACCACAACACATAAAAATAGATATAATCTAGGATTATATACATATATTTTTACTATTATCAAGTACTTAATGTTTTATATAACTTATTTATAACGATTCAACAAATTAAGTACAATATGATTAACATCATGATTGAATTAATAGCCAATTATTAGTATGGACAGAATATTGGTTTATTTTTCTATTATTGGTCTAAACAGGTAAATAGAACGATATCTACGTTGGATGAGTGTTATGGTAGACACCTGTATTGCTACATAATATTGGTGTTAAATTGTTTACATATATTATGTAACCACACTAATATAATTAAATATTAATCTAGTATAATCATTTGAATGATTATCAATGTAAGTACTAGTAAAGTCACATAATATATGTGGTTAATTATTTACGCAAGTATTATGTAATAATACTGGTGCAAACAAAAATTGTTCTATTTCTGTATTATTAATCTAAACACAGAGGTATAATAATAATACAGAAATAGAACAATAATTGAAAATGAGTAGTTATACTATATATTATGGTATGTAACCATTAGTTTAAATAATTACTATTATAGACATAGTATTGTAATTATGTGATATTCATAATTAATTATATGATTACATATAGGTATAACAGTACAGTTATATATTTCCCAAAATTATCTTTACAGTTGATATTGATGTTAACGTGTGTTAGTAATAACTTTACAACCTCAACACTTTTATTTTCATTTCCATTATAAAAATTACATATTGTATGTAATTATAGATTTACCAAATAATGTATTTTTACTGTTGGTATTAAATGTTTAGAGTATTGTAATATAACTTTAACATATTAACTGGTGTAAAGGATGAGATAATACAACTTTAACATTTACTTGTAGATGATATCAATTCAAATACTTGTAAACATTTATTTTCAACCGAGTATAACAAGAGGTCATGTTTATTTTTTATTGTTAATATGTATATGAACTAGAGTATTATTTTTTCCAATAATTATTGTACTCATTTTCTTTATATTAATATTATGTTGCTGTAACTATTATATTATTAATATAAAGAAAATGAGTACAATGATGAGATAATTAATAACACAGTATTTGAATGACAATAGTATTATTTACCAATTGTTGATTGATGATTAGGCAAAAAATATCTGTCATGTAGTATTTTGATATGACGATTAATTATATTGGAAATTAATTATATTAGCAATTATAAATTTACTTGTATGTGGATAAGTATAATACTAAATAAGACATCTATAGTCTTGATAATGTTACAAACATAGATTCTTACTTGGTAAGAATATATAAAACTCATGATTATACTTTAGTTACATCCATTTTCTCACCATCACAATATTCAATTATTAACACTAACACATTATTGTCATAAATTTTCCACTGCCCATCTTCCTGTCCATCGTAGTATTGTCCTTCTTGCCTAATTTGATGTTCCCCACTATCATCACAATACCAATAAATGAAATGTCCATGGCGTGATCCCCGGTCATACGTAATTTCCACTTTAGGTTCACCATTTTGGTAATACTCTTTCCACAGTCCTTGTTTTTTATCACAATAGTACTGTCCTTCCTCCATGAGATAATACTCATTGTCAATACTAATTCTCCACTCTTTGTACTCACCGTGAAGCTTACCATTAACATAATTAATCTCAATTTGAACATTGTTATGTTCATCATTATACCATTCCTTGTTTATACCCTCACGTTGATCATCATTATAGGATACTTCTGATTTGAGTTTACCACATGGATACCATGTTTGCCACAGTCCACATTTCTTTTGATCATGATATCTTTCAATACTTTGTAAAGTCTCCGTTTCCATAACATAAGTAAGTTTCATGTCGCTTATTTATTTATTTTCACTTTCATTATAACAGTAACTATTAATGATAGTTTCATCATAATCTGTACCTTGACAACCATCAACCTTTGTTACTGCAACACAGTACTGTTGTGATGACATATTAACCATAATTTTGTTTGTTTGGTTTAACTTTAACCATTGTTTAATAAATGTTGTATTTTTAAGGTATGTAATTGGTATATAATCAAGAGGACAATGAAGAAATATCTCACTTACGATATTCATAGATAACTTGCCATATACAAGTGTTGAAAATTGGTCCCAGTTCATAAGTAGTACACCAATTAAATATTCAAAATAATTACTATCATGAAAGTAAGACTCCATCTCAAAACACAATTGTAACGTTTTGTCATTGTGAATATGTGGTAACTTACCATTGAGAAAGTCAATGTAATTATGTGCTACTTGTAAATATTTATTTGGAAAAACAATGATGTTATTACTGTTAGTACTGATTGATACTACATCATTAATTAACTGTGACTTTACTGCTGTGTCATAGTCGACAGTAACTAACTTGTCATCAACACTAAACGTGATAAACATTTACGTCACTAGTTATATTATTTATAAATCATTTTATGGGTATAACAAAATATTATTGTTGCAATATTAATAATAATTGTTGAATTACAACAATAGTTAACAACATTCAATTTTAATACTCAATAACACTTAACTTTAATGCTAATTGTGAAGTATGTTAAACATAATTGTTTAATTTTTAACATTTTAACGATCACATTGCAAACTATACTATCATAGATAGTATAAGTTAATAGTTTGGATACTATAATTTGAATATTATAATTTATTATCCATTACTTTAATTATAATGATATATGCACCTACTATAACATTTAAGTAGTTTTATATTTTAACAGTGTAAGGTAAGATTAAATGGTACACATTACAATAACTAACCAGTTTTTACTCTGGAATTATACATATGTAAACATTCTACTCTATTACAATTGGTAGTTATAAAAATTATCAACAATATAGATGTATACCACAAACAACAATTATCTAGTCAGATAATGGAATATATGTCTCTTAATATTTTTATCTATATGTTACTAATGCATACAGCTGTAAATTGGATAAGATTAATTGGGTATAATACTAAATAGTGTTATATTACGTATGATTTGTATTCTCCATACAACTAAAACGAGAGTTACTTCTCAGAGAAGTAAAATATGTAGTATAATTATAACACATTGATAGTGTTACACGTAATTTTAATATGTATAATGTGTTGGGTACATTTTATAGTACCATTAAAGCAACAATTAACAATTGTTTATCTTTTAAGTCAATAAATATCAGAATATACAGTTAGGTGAGCAATACCAGGAGGCAAAACATCATTAGCTAGATAGTTTGAAGTCAAAGGACTACTATATGATGTAAGCTTTTACCGTTGTTAACGAATTTACCAAGTTAAACTTTAAATTGTTCTTGTTCGAGAACAATAAGAAAGTTACTATCCCGACCTTTGCACTATCTCAAACACTGGCTTTGAACACTATGGTGACAGTGTTATACACACAGTTATTCCACCACTTGATTTTGAGTCAGTGACATTTTGTTGTTAAAATATGGTGAAAGTAGTCAAAGTGTTTTATTTTTCGGTTGCGGGTTAAAAATATACCGACAGTTTATGTATAACAAGTATAAAATTGTAGATGTTGTTAAATAGTGATAACAAGATGTAAAAGTAAAAATAGTATGTTGTAATTGTAAATTACAACAGCATTATAACGTTATACTACATAATACCATCTAGTCCCAGACGAATGGAAGAAATTTCATTCATGATACAAACATGTACACATCCAAAATGTTATTAATATATGTTGTTATTTATCACTCCACAATAAGTCATTGATTGGTTATATTGCACTTGTTGTTGTATTTTACAGTGCAATATTGTAAATAATTTATTAGTATGGTGTTCATTACTATTACAATTCTCACTGTTAAAATGTTGTGTTTGAAATGATAATTTATTATCTTATTTTCTATTATTCCAGTGTATATGTAATAATAATAATTTAATAATGCTTATGGATATTGTTCTACTTTATAATTATGAGGTATTGTTTGTATTAGTAATGACTAATTGTTTATCATAACATATTTAACAAACACATTATTACTGTTATTTAAATATGCAAATGAATTTAGTGTTGTGTTTAACATTACATATGTATGTAAATATTTTGTCAACATGTATATATTTACAGTATTGTACTGTAAATGATCTCCTTCTTTCTCCTACTCTTAATTCCTCTCCCTCTCCCCACCCCACATCACCATTATTTGAATAGTTATATTTATCACAATGATAAATTACTATCGTGTTTTTATTCCAATTCATCCGCTACGTGAATAGCAGGCATACGATGAGGATTTGACAGCGCCAATGGAACTCGTTCTACTTGGTAGTCATAAGGAGTCATATATGTTTCATTCAAATCCAATCGATATCCACAACCAAATGAAAACTTAGCTGGTTGTGTTTCACCAGGTAAAGTTACACTTACTACTTTAGATCTATATATCTTCCTAATTTCGCTATTGTCAATAATAATGGGATTGTGAGGTTCACGATATATAACCTCGCGGTGGTACAATTCACAATTTTCCCGACTGAACTTTTTCTCATTATCATCCTTATTGTTTTTGTTGTCATTGTCAACAGGGTGAAAGTAACCTTTATAGTCAATGGTACCAGCTACATAATCATTCATGTCAAATGTGTTAAGCAGTGTTACATGATCATCAACAACTTTGTAATGTCAAACATACATTTGCCAACCATGCCACAAAACACACCCGGGGTTCAAGCACATAGCAAATTTACAAGCATCACTAAAATTATCCAAACAAATATTAGCATTGCCCTTCATCGTACCTGGTCTACAACTGCTACTAGCAATGTAAAATTCAAACTGTTGAACCATTTTTGTTATATCCTACTATTTTTAGTGGTAATCCATCCTTATGTTTGTCATTTTCATATCATGAAGTCAATAATATTATTTTATAGTCCACTTAATTTATATCTCCATTACATATTTTAACATATAATTCTTTAAAATAATTAAATATTTTAAAACCAGATATATAATGTTTTTTTGAAAGTCATACAAAAAACAAGCACTGCAGATACCAACCATGATATATGTATACCAACTGAAGGCTATCTGTTACATGATGTTTTAAATCGTTAACTCCAAAGATATTACAGTAAACGATCCATACTTTATGATGAAAATGTTATACACATTAAAATATATTACTTAATTTAATAACATCTAAACCAGGAATTAAATGTTTATCATAGTAACAAAGTGTTAATTTACCATTACGATGAATATTGTTGGGGCTAGTTAAATTTGTAAGATTTGAAATATTACATAACAATAACACATGTTAATATTGCAGTAACTCTATTATGTATATATGACAATACATATAATCACTAACTTTAATAATTTTAAACGTGTTATTAATTTCATCATAATGACATATATAATAACCATTGTAGTATATTGTAATTTAAGATGGTAAGGTTCAAGACATATACATATTGTACATGTATATAGACTAATTTTCATACCTTTCATGATAATGTAAAGTATAAAATAAACAATAACATATTGTTTAATAGTTAATACGTAAAATACTTTATTTATAAACATGAATATAAATATATAACATACGTTTACTTTATATATTAGTTGCTATGAAGAATATAGAACTATATATTATTGTATTAAATAATAGTTAAAGTTAATTATATGTATAATGGATATACATATGTTTTATGGTAAAATACAATTTGTATAGTAGTGTATTATACAATGTGGATGTGAAAGATAGTGATAGTATGTAAGATGGTGTGTGTACTTAAACATCACACATTTTAAATTTCTGACAGGAAAAGTTGGTCGGAAAATTTTACGTCTCATGATATGTTTTTTCCAAAAACCTTTGCCAAAAAATTATCTAGCCTTTTGTGAGACTAAGTCTTTCCGCTACTCTTATCACAAGCAGCCTTCTCTGCTTGTCTGTGACAAATACATTTTGATCACACACAGGTTGTGACTAGTGTACAAGCATGGCTTATTTTAATAATACTAACACACACATATTGTATCAGTGTCACTTGTTGTATTGTTTTATTTATTATAAAACTAGCATTTACAGTTGTAACATGGTAATAGTAAGTTATTTTGTTATAGCAACATGTGTGTTACCTTTCTAACCTAGAAATGTTTAATATACCACTTTCGTGAACAGTTGTTTATTAGACATTAGTGTTTTTGTTTACTTGTACATTAATTAAAATGTCGTCATAAACAAAGTATAACAAACATCGAACAATTACGGTATCAATACATGATGTGGTTAGTTACCACCAATGAACATGCGTTATTCAGATAGTGTTTATTAAAATGTAATGTTGTTTAACTTTTGGATGGTTACATCTCTAGTAAACAATAAACATATGTTGTAAGGTAAGTTTTATTGTATGTCGAGAAACATAATAGTTTGTGGTAATAACATAAACATTAACGTGTAAGTTACAAGATTCAAAATCTTGTAATTTCATACTTATATATATATATGCATATTTGACAGTCATATTGTATTTTAAATTGGTACTACTTGATTGTCATGATACTTAGAGTTGCAAGTGTATAAATTAACAATATGTTTTATTACAGTTGTTTGTTTTGATGTTAACATAAATATTGTCAGTGGTAACATGTGTTATTGTAGTTAGTGATAAGTTGTTACCATAATAGTTTACTTTTAACAATAGACATTTTAACTTCAACAAACATTTTGTAACTAGTAATAGTGTTTTGTTGGCGTAACCTATCAAAGGATATATTTGTTTTGTTTACCAATGTTATGTATTATATACATGACAAATAATGTTGTATAATAGTCGTGTTACAAAACAACATTGTTTTAAAGTGTTAAACATCTAGTAATGCTACTATTACCAAATAAATAAATACATATTAATAGTAGTGTGTTTGTTGAATCATGTAATTGGTACACTACCACTACCACTACCACTAACAGTAGTTTGTTTGATAACATTACACCAACTATTACCACCAATTATTACCACCAACAATAATTTTATACAGCTTGTTAAAAGATGCAATCACAACAAACTACCTTGTAATGTCTTTGATGTAAAATTTGTAATATATTTTTGTTTGGTATAATTAACTATCCTCAACAGTTTATGACTTACACACAATAGACAACATAAACTAAAATAATACAGGGTATAATAAGTATACATATAACAACATAATTATATTCTAACGTGAAGTGTTGCTATCCTTACAAAATTAGTATATACATATCAAACATGTATATAATGCATAAATTTATTGTGTTTGTTATTTTCATCCACATATGTGAGTGAAGATAAACATACTTCACTTAAAGCTAATACCTCCTAAGTTTGTAATGTATCTCTTATTATTATTTCTCTTCATGTATATGTATGTATGTATGTACTGATTTTTGTATAGTTAACACATTTGTAAGTTACTGTCTAAAAATTTATAGGTGTGTACCAATACGTGTTTGTTATTTATTTTATTAATGTGTATTGTTAACACAAATATAAAGTTACTCTAAGTTTTATACATATATTGTACGATAACACACAATTACATCACTACCATAATTATCTCTACTGTTATAACTGGTTGTACTAAAGGTGTTTTACTTTAAGGTAAAGTAAACAAATTACATGTTAATAATAACTATGTTAGTTCAAACATAACATGTAAAATTGTAGTCGTTTAATTTCCCCACAATAAAACAATTGTTTCAGTCAACACACACAACAATAGTCTATAGTTACATTAAATACAGAAACTACTATTAGATAGTTTATATGTTAGGTATACTATACAAAAAATATTAACTATCAGAATTTTGTAAAGGAATAATACCAGTAAGGTAAATTATACCTATCATTTCACTCTACCGCAAATATGTAGTTATATCTCCGTATAGTATAAAACAAAAACATTTACATCTGTTCATACTATAACTATTACATATTTTTACACTTACAAGTAAACATTATTTTATTTTGACTTGATCGAAAAAACATATGCAAAGTTATGTTACTTGTAAAAATACAACACAATAGATATATTTGTAATAAGTAAAGTATAGAACTATTCTGTACTAAACTAAGATATACCATAAACATACACATAACACTCACTACAAAAACTATGGTTACTATATTTTGTTGTACTGGTGAGTATACATGTTTTTGTTTAAACCAAACAAAGTTGTCTGACCTGAACAGTTTAGATATGCAGTTGTTATACCCTTTATAACATACATACAATTTAATTTAACATAAAATGGTTCCTTATATTGATTAGTACCATGAAGTGTCGTTATCTTAACATTACAGGTGTTATGTTATTTTATTTTGAACAAAAACATGTCAAACATAACATAGCATCTGTAAAAATAGAAGTGGTAATTACATATATGACAACACTTACATATCTTAGCACAACATAAGTATTGTGTTATACAATTTATATATCTTCTACGCATTTATAACCAACGAGATAATTTGTTATTAACATAATTAAGAATTATTACTACATTACATGCTACCAATAGTCAATAATAAAATAGTTAAGATGTGATTTATTTACAATACCAAAATTTTTACTATTATGTAAATTTGTATATTTACAATACTACTACTGGTTATAAATAAATAGTTATACTGTTATTAACATAAAAAGTAGGACATAATCATGTGATTAAAACTACTATAAGAATCTACTCTATGGTTATTACACTAACATAACAATAGTATTTACTTTTGTATTTTAGTGTTCTAATTGTAATTTGTAATATTAATAATTTTATTCGCTATAGTTACAATGTTACAAGTTGGCATGTTCTATCTTGTTCAACATCATAATAATATACAGTAATGTATTGTTTCTTGTATTTTCACTGAAAATGTAACTTGTAACTATGATGGACATAGCGGATATTTACTTTTGTATGTAATGTTAACAACTCTACAATTACACAATGAGGTTACTAAATTGTTAATGTTGTGTTTAACACAACCTATTTTGGTTGAAACTTATCATGTATGGATACTTGTAATCGTTAACTCTGCAAACAGGATTATAAGTAGTTTATTTGTTATACTATTACATGTGATGACTTCTTTACTGTAAATATTTACATTTTTAATCCATTTAGTATCAGACTACGGTTTATCTAAACATTAACACGATTAATGTCTACCAACAAATTTATTATGTTAATCTACTAGTTTTAACACTAATAGTATAGTTGTTATGATAACACAATTAATACAATGTACATTATACAGAACATGTTTTGTATGTAACATATGTTTGTTGTTGAAGTACTAGTTTTAAATATTATACATACACATTACTGTACTAGTACAATATTATATGTTATAGTTTACCGGTACTCTATCTTTACAGATATTTCTGGATAAATTTTTGTATTTAATACATACATCATATACTAAACAGCACTAAATATACAGTATACCAGCTCAACATTTCATACTAGTTTAACTACATAGTGTCTGTGGATAGTTGCCTACACAGACACTATGTAGTTAAACTAGCATAATCACATAATTACATCATTATGCTACACTATTTACTTGTTCATTGTGATGGTCATATCTACAACCACTCGTTAACTCTCATTCCCGGTATTAATAACATAATCACTAGTTACTTAATATTGATAATACATTTATCTCCTGGGAGGGATAAAACAACATCTACGTTGAATAACAACACTATATAATAATAACATTACATTAAACCATTTGTTCTATTGTGATGGTGGTATTGTGTCGAATAATATCGTACCAAGTAAGTTTTCTACTGTATAACTTGTATTAGTAGCGTCACGACGAACAGTGTTGATACTAATCAATATGTCGTCAAGTAAAACTATACTACTTACATATTCTACTTCCATTTAACACCACTAATTACAAGTTTTAGTTAAACATTTTACTTTACAATAAAGTAAATGATACATATGTTGTAACATATTTTATAACAGTAATTTATGTGTTGATATTGTTTTTCTAGTATGTTGAAGTATTTCAATACTATGTTATTTAATTGTTTATACATGAAGCAAAATAAAAAATACTAAGATTTAAACAATCTTTGTATAAAATAGTATATTTAACATTGTTATTATCTATAATTATCTGTAGTTAATATATTCACATATCACAATAACAATAATTACTTCCTATAATATGTATACTCTTTTTTGTGAGACTAATATTTTATAATGGTGAACGATACAAACTATAATTATTTATTATCTCTTCGAGAGGTAATATGATGAACTTAGTGTTATTTTAATTAATGGGATCATATATGGTTAAAACAACGATTAACGCAAATGGACAATATTATTACTATCATAGTAAGTATAAGATTATAACTATTATAACTTATTTCATCACGGTTATCGTGTATAATTAATGTGGTAAGTATGCATTGTATAGACCAAGTGTTATTGTGTTAAAGATGAAGATACTCTACTTTATAATTTGACATTCTGTTATCGTTATGTAAGTGGATAACAATATAATAATTATAGTATAACTTGTAATTTGTTATTTAAAGTATTAAACATAATTTAGTGTTTCCCAAGGAAACAATTAGTATACTTACATCTTTCAAGTAAAGGGTGTGTTATTGACATAATATACTTTGGTTACCAATTTGGTTATTGCAAATAAATAATATGTTGTTATCATGGTTAATTGTAAAAATGACAATGCAATATTGTTATTGTATTAAATGGACAATAATATAAATTGTAAACATTCCAAGTGCGAATTTGTACGCATTGAAAAGGTGGGTTCAAATACAGAAATTGGTGAGTGTGTTTGTTGGGATTGTTACTCAAGGTGTGCAGTTTGGAGGAAAGGTATTTTCTGTCTGAAAACAGCACAATGGAGAGTATCAGCACCTAATTGTCAACGACCTGTTGAACATGTCACAGTGATCAAAAGGGTGAACTTATTCACTGAATTGGGTAAGTGGAAATGTTGGAATTGTTACAAAGGTCACTATGTGCAAAGAAACAAGTGTTTCTCTCTGACAACAGAGTGGAAACCTTACATTGGTCCAATTTCAACACTATCTGGCTCGTAAAATGTCTCAATACTCCATACATAGTGTTAGAACCTCTATCACTCGTTATATTGCGTTACAATAATTAATTACTTATGTAACAAAATTACAACTTGTTATTATGTGAAAGTAATAATTATAGTATTACCCATTTATATCGATATTAATAAATAGTAGTTTAATTACTATTTCCAAGATTAGAACCGTTAATTATATAGTTTGAAGTAGAAATTGTCCCTCCCTCACTCTCTCCCTCCCTTCTGGATTCTCAATATTACTTAAGTTGTTGTTGCTGATATTATTTGTTATAACTATATAATATAATAACTATTATTTGCATAAAGATTGTTTGATATAAAGATTGTTTGGTATAAAGATTGTTTGGTATAAAGATTGTTTGATATAAAGATTGTTTGATATAAAGATTGTTTGATATAAAGATTGTTTGATATAAAGATTGTTTGATATAAAGATTGTTTGATATAAAGATTGTTTGATATAAAGATTGTTTGGTATAAAGATTGTTTGGTATAAAGATTGTTTGGTATATATGTATTTAAGTAATTAATAACTAAAAAGATAATATACTTTGATGATATTCTTTCACAATAACTTGTTACTATGGCGGTTATTGTATGTTGTAATTATTCTGTGAAGTGAATGAACAAGTAAGTAATTTATCTCCCAAGGAGATAAAATAACAATTTTACGGTGTGATGGCTGTGATAGTTAACAATGTGTTATATTAACAAGCGTGTTTGGTGACCAGCCTTATTATGTGGAAACTGATCACTCTAACCAAACACTTTGGCCCAAATGGATCAGGAGACGGCTGAAAAAATCTTTTCCTTCTGGTCGCATAACGACGGGCTGAGCCTTATCGATTACTTTAAACATGTTTGTGAACTTGACCCAAATGATAACATTAGTAGTCTAACATATATGTTTCTCACTCGTGTCGCTAAAAGTAGAGATATTGAAATACTTATACCTAATGATGTACACTTTGAAGGTAAATGGAATAATGTTATCTCTTCATTATCAAATAACGGTTATGTTGTAACAGTCAATGACCGCATTTTAACAGTTTCAAGAAGAGACAAAGTCAAGACAAATTGTATTTTGGTCATTGATGTTGACATTAACATATGCCTAGTTACAATCAATACAGATCTACTTAATACAGACCCAATTAGTACATTTCCAATCAGTACAAATTCAAGTGGTAAGGATATAACTAATAAAGGTACAATTAGTGTTCAATATAAGTGTCGTGTATCAGATGGGTTTAGGATGGTAGATGTTAAGTATGTTGACGATAACATTGTTAGAACGATCATTGATCGTGATGCTATCTATACTCTATCACCCCAAGTGTCAAATGAAGATTTTCTGTCCGTTGACGATTGTCTACATGAGTTGTATGATCGTGAAATTGTACATGATGGTTACAAAATTAACAGATTAGTAACAAAGGTTGAAAGGGATACGTATGGTAGATTGGTGATTGAGACACAGGTCTCATCCCCAATTGTTCATGAGCACAAGTCTATCCCTCTGGACTTCGAAATTAACTTCTCCAATCATGAGATAGGAATGATCATGTCCAAAGTAAAGACTATTGGAAAACGTTATCATCCTTTCTCTTCCATATTTTCCCATTTGTCTTCCTCTTCTGTTTACCCTTCTCCTATCATGGCCATTGATAAGCCTATCTCAGTGGATAAGAGTTTAATAGAGATCGAAAAATCAGCGTTACCTAATGGATATACCATGTATAAAACTTACTATAATGGTATACTTCATGGTCCAGTTTACGAGTGTCTTCTTTCGTCAATTACAGTCGGTAGTCACTTCAATGGATACAAACATGGTGATTGGTATGGTCCTCAGCACTCAAGTATCGATTATAAATATGGTGTTGAAATGCAATCAAAGAGCCAATGGGGCAACATTACCTCTTACATCAGTCCTGAACATCGTGACTTGGCTCTGCAAATTCGCAATTGGTCTTTACTATCACACAAAGACGAGTCTGACGTTCCAACCATTGAGAATGGAGTCATAACTCGTACACAAACTTGTTACTTGAGGCTCAAACCTTCATCTACAAACTTCTTCCATTGAACTACACACATACATAACAAAAGTTATAACATTTAAAAACCCTCAGTTTGAAGAGTTCAACTCCTCAACATAAAGATATGTTAAAGTTTAACACATCTACTAACTATTTATATTTAGTATCAGGTAATATTATAATACATACGTTATAAATGACTATTGTGCTGTCATATATGCAGGAACTCAAACATTCTAATAACAATAAAGGTACTGCAACTTATATTATAACTTATATTATAATTTGTGTGTGTGTGTGATAACAATATGTAATATACTCTTGTTTTATTATCAACCAATGATTATATTGTTATGATGTAGATTAACAACATTTAGTAATGAAGGATTACTATAATTTACATTGTTACAATGTAAATACGTTCTTAGTTTATTAACTAATACCATTATGTTACTATTAGGAAAGTGTACTAATATGTTTCCAACACAAAGAGATAATGAAACTAGTAAATATAGTGATATTAATATAACTTGTGCTGTTAATGTTTACATTGTAACAATGTAAAAGTATTTTATTTTGAGTTTGTTTGTGTTGTAATGTTTAAGTATCAACAACTATGTAATATATATTATACCTAACAAAACAATTAACTACTACCAGTTTCATTCAAGCATCTAAGATATGTGTGTGGTTCATATTGTAAGAGACCACATTTCCCAACTTGGCTAAAATACACAATTATATTTTCTCAGAAGATATATACAATGTTTTTACTTCCTTTATATTAAAACACCAATTATAATCTATCATGTAAACAATATGTGTTTTTGTTGTTTAAACATAAACAAGAATACAATTGTTATTAACAGGATATTACACTAATGTAAAAGTATTTAAAATACACAGTAATACCAATGTTTAAAAGATAAGATAATATAGAGAGAGTGAGGGAGTTAGGGAGAGTATACTTATTAACAATGAACGTACATAACATATGTTGAGTGTATGTACGTTCATTGTTTATTGGTTAATGTAACCTTGTTAGTGTATGAATGTTATTCATAATATAATTACATCATAGTGATGTAATATTAGTATATTTTTAAATGTCATAAGCTTGAAAGTTTAATTCGCTGTACCCCCAGGTTGTTACATTTGTGTGTAACATTTTAAATTTAAACTTGTCACACATCATGACACCAGTGTCTACGTTGAGACATACATCATAGTGATTACCGTGAATGAATTTTTTGCCATAATACACTGGTGATGATAGTAAATGTTTATAATAATACACAGTTATTAACTTCCTATCATCTGATTCATTGGCCACATAAACAAAATATGGTTCACCCCTAATAATGGATAGAACATCATCAACAGGTGAGTAGTTAGTGCAGGTACAAAAACTGTATCCAATGAATTTCAATATATTTTCAACTTTATCATAACTTACCTTATCGTTAATATCCAAGATTGGAACAAATTTGTCAATTGGAGTGCCTGTATAATGACTATTTGCAACATCAAAGATTAGCTTTTCCATTATTTATTTCTAATACCTCGATACTTTAATATTTTTAAGTATTATCACTTTATATCAAACATAGTCTAGTGTTATACTACTATTAACATTGATGGCAATGTCCACTACCCACCCCATTGACACCATTACAAAACATAAATTTATATAGCAGCCACTTGAAGTACATAACATATGTGTGGATATGACGATTCACTTTATGGTTTTAACATTATTCTAAGTAGTGCAAATGTCCCAAAACAGCAGACAGTTATACAAGACAAAATGTACGTATAAGTTGTTAACAGAACAATGTTCACTGTAACAATAAAAATTAACCACATCAAATGTCATTGTTATCTGTAATCACACGATATGTCAAAGTTACAAGTTACAAGTTACAAGTTACAAATTATGATTGTCTATCGGATAGACAATGAACTACCATTTTATTATACATCGTAATCTTTCTCAAAGAGAATATCACCACTATCATCATACTCAATCCAGTGACCACGTTTCATACCATTATTATATTTACCTTCCATCCTCAAAGTATGCTCTGGATTGTCATACCAATATTTCCATGATCCCTGTTTTCTATCATTAATATATAAGCCTTCACTTTCGAGTGTATGTTCTGGGTTATTATGCCAAGTCTTCCATAATCCTTGCTTTTTACCATTAACATATTCACCTATCCGTTCCAAAGTATTTTTTGGATTGCCATACCAACATTTCCGTACTCCTTGCAGTTTATCGTTAACACGTTGTTCCTCAAAAGTAAGATTACCATTGTCATAATAACGAATTGTCTTTTGACTTCCCACTCTTTGACCGTCAATTGTACAGTAAATACGTACTATTTTACCATCACGTATACAATGATGCTCCTCATTACCATTAACAACAATTTTACTATTGGTATTAATTTTCATCCACTCCTTAGAGAACAACTCATTGTTGAAGTACCACCCTTCTCCTCTTTCAGGGACAAATTCATAAGGTAGGTAAAGAAACACATCATATTGAATATCGACATTAAGAGCAGTATAAGGAACAGTAACCATGTATGACCAATTACTTAACAGCTCAGACACTAAATATTTAAGGTATGTTTCATCATCAAAGTAGGATTGTTGACTTAAATACTTAACCATTTGTTCTTTACTGTAAATAGGTTGTTTTTCTTCATCAATAAACGACACATAATTGGTCGCAATGTCAGAGTATTGTTGTGGAATTGGTATCACGATATCCGGACCCAAATTTTCCAACATGTCTCTCACAAATCCTGAACTTAATGTCTTGTCATATGACGCATACACTATTTCACCATTAATTTCAAAAGCCACCAACATTTTTGTGTGTATGAGGATAAACTATATTGTCAATTTGTAACATAATATACTCATTGTTCATAAAAATTGACAGGGAATGAGAGGACAGAGAGAGGATAAAAGGGTAATGATACCCAACTTATATTTGTTAACATACGTTACTATCAAGCAAATTTATGTATTACTATAACAAAATTATTTAGTCTAGTACCAATATTGCATGTTGTTGAGATGTATTGTGATCACAAGATATGTTACTGTTATGTTACACAACAATATAAGTTATCTATATGAGTAAAGATATATTTGTTATATAAAATAATAAACATATTTTATGGTTTACAATAGTCCAGCAGCTGTGAATATTTGTTAATTATCTAATCTTGGTACTTGGGGTACCAAAATATCTTTATCCAGGTGCATAATTAAAATATCTCAGATGGTTTAATATGTTTGTAACATTAGTAAACAAAAAATATTATAACCAACCACATTGGTTTCTAAATTATTTTTGTTTACTAATGTTACTTGTGTATGTGTGTGTATGCACGGTGTTAAAGTTGAAAATTACAATTGCCAACCATCAAAATCATGGTCAAGGTAGCATCTGTTAATCTAACAGAAAGATATGGATCAATGACTCCAAAAAGTTGGGAGGAGTTGGTTCCCAGTGGTGACTTGTTAACTAGCTTGAGTGATGTGGATGTAATTTGCATTCAAGGTCGCAAACCAGTGTATCCACGTTCCAACTCGGTAACTGAAGATCAATATCGACAAAGATTTAGCCAATTTGCTGATGCATTAATGTTAGGGTTTGAAACATGGTTGAGAGCTGCATTTGTTTCATCTGAGACAGATTTCTTCTCTGTCATCATACATTATGGTAATGTCACCTCAGTCAGTTATATTGGTGGTAGTCCATACGCTCTTGACTACATTTATCCTTTGAAAGACTCTACTTTTGAAGTTGTTAGCTGTTACGCTCCAAACTCCACTGTTGGTAACAAACACTATTGGGATGAAATTAACAGAATATTAAAACAGAATCGCAAGGTTATTATTGTTGGTGCTATAGTCTCTGATCCCAATACAATCCCCAATACAATCGATGAATATAATCAAACATCACATGACTTGGACACCCCTCATTCTCCGTTAATTACTATTGATCGTACTCATAGTATTCTCTTCGGTGCTAACAGAAGTATAAACGATTTTAAATACCACAGTTATCACTATGATCAAGACCCTACAAATTTTGTATTTATCATCGATGTCTAATTTTTTAATTTGTTAATTAATTAAACGTTTAAATAACCATAAGGTTAATTATAGCACACACACACACTTACATTCATAGAATGTAAGATTTTGTAGTGTAAAAACACACTACCCTTACTGATTGGTATACATTTAGAGAGTATAAATTAACCCCACACCACATACCAATTAATAATAAAAAGTCAACAGGGTTGAATACTAACATGTGGTCTACCAAAAAACCATTAAGATTGGTAATCTACAGGTTACAAAAACAACAACAGAGTTAATACTCAACATATGAAAAGATCAGCTGGTGGACAGGTATTCTTAATTACTAACAATAATAAATACCATTAACAATAATAAATACCATTAACAATAATAACTCTGAGTTATTAATATTTGTAACATAATGTGCTGTTCACAACATTGACAAATAAAATAATAGCCTAACTATTATTAACTAATTAGTGTAGATTGTAAAATCCAAAAAATAACAGTGTTATGTGTTTAGTCAATTAAACACTCATTTGTTTAACAGTGTAATATGTACTTAGCAACTTTACTTATGTGTTCTGCCCATAACAATATTTTTACTACCCAACAGTATAATGTATTATTATTATTAATAATGTTAATAATGTGATCCGATACCAATTGACGACATAATTACTTTAACAACATTATTATTAATATAATATTATAAACATTATTATATAAGATATGTATATAATAATGTTTATAATGTTTACTTTACCATAAAGTAAAAGTATGTTATACTACTTATGTATGTATGTATACAAATACAGGGACATTTACAACATCAGGTTAGTTCATAAAGATGCTGTTATTGGATAACAGTAATGATCATATGTTTTAACACAAAAAAGTACACTAACCAATATGTACTTGTATATTCTGGGCGTAATTTTTAATGGCCTCTATTTCTTGCATTGAGAGTGTTGGCGCAACACCAAGGTTGATATACTTCACCATTGAATTGGGGTTAGACTTGATTTGCTGTAACAAAAACATAACACTATAAGCATTAATCCAAGTATTCTCGAGGTTAATATGAGTCACTGATCTATTTTTAGAAAAACCATGAGCGATAGTCACTAGTTCTCCTGCTGTCAAACGTCGGGAAGTTCCAATTAACCCATCTAAAATAATCGCTTTGAGGGATGTACAGTTCTCCAATATGTATACGATACCAGCTGGATTCCAGTAGTTTTCGTAATGTAGAGGATTGGATTCTATACTTGTTATGTTATTGTATCTAGCAATAGTTCTATAATAAATTTTATAGTAAAGTAATTTGGGAGTGGGAATAATAATTTTCGTTACATTGGAAAGAGAAAAATTGACCTCTAGTTCACAGGAGTAGATATCTCGTTGAATATCCGGATGAAGTTTATCGATCATATCATTCGTCTCATCTGGTATATAATATAAATGTTTAACACATACTTTGAAGAACTCACTATCGTCAATCAAATGGCAAAGTTCAAAACACCGCCTTAACTGCTCAACGTCATAAATAACGTCCATATCATTACGCAGATGAGAAATGTAAATACATGCAACATCTTCAAATGCTGGTGGGAATGGAATAGTGCTTTCCTCCCCACAATAGTTGATCAAATCAAAGAAGAATTTACTATTTTTAATACCCACATTAATAACACCATCAACGACAGGATTGTTAATACTACAGTCACCACCGATTGGCACGGTGAAGATGTCACTTCCAACTTGTAATTTACACTGCATAGTGTTTATGCTGCTTTTCACATGAAATATCATTTTTATATTACTACGACACGAGAACATTAATAACATTACCATTGCGGGTGACAACCCCATTGTATATAAACCCGATTTTAAAGTTAAAACAGACTAGTAATACTTTATCTCTATTGTTTGTTATGTTGATTTCCATACTTTATTATTACTAACCAAACTTACCTTTCATTCTCTTACTATCTCTCTCTCAACTCACTAATCTTAATAAATTATAACTGTTTGTTACCCAAGTAACAAAATACAAATTTATTTACATCATGGTTAAGTAAAACAATACCTACACCGTACAACTCATATGAATGTTAAACAAAGAATTAATCACTCTAACATATCTTTGTTTCAATTCCTTATATTTAATCTCTCTGAGAAGGTTAAGTTAAATTCTTTGTTGAAACCAAGTATGGTTGTTAAAGTTAAGTATCTTTGTTTAACCCTCCATGTCACGAGGTTAAACACAGATACAGAATTTAAATTATGTTAATATCTCATCTACAATTAAAGTATGTTGGACATACTTTGTTTCAAGTATGTATGTGTTGCTAGCAAATAATGCTAGCAACTAAATTATAGTCATCATACACATTGTTTTAACAATCTTTTATTCATGTAATAACTTCTAAATCATGGAAGGGAAGAAGTATAAAATTATTATACATAATAAACTTTACGTAATTATATGTCAAATATCTACACAAGTACATGACAAATTGTGTAATTAACAATCCACAGTTTGTCATGTGTATATATTTATAATTACTAGTATGTGTATGTGTGTTTGTCTTGAAGTATTTATGCAATATTTGTGGAATGTTACTTACACAGATAATCACATAATTATATCACAATTTATAACAATTTACAGCAATGAACAGATAGTTGATACATATACAGTTTATTACATAAGTGAAAATGTGGTGTTGTTTGTCACAAAATGGTACTGTTATAACACATTTATAACAAAGAAATGAAATTGGCATTATAAAAGATATTGGGTGTTAAAACAATATTAATATTATGGCTAAAGTTTGTAGTGATGAATATAAGTACATGTTAGAACATAGATATGGATATGAACATGGACATGGATATGATCATAATGGTAGTGAAATAGATAATAACAAGTTTACCTGCTTCAATAGAACGCAATTATCGAATCCTTTAAATCCATTAAACAAATGTTTATTAGTAAGTTCTCGTAAAAGTTATTACTACATATACAATTACAAACCAAGTATTATAATTAATCGCATTAAGTATAATAATCAGAACAACACCTTTTTACAATCTTACATGGTAAACTTATCTACTATTTTCGATCTACAAGATGACACTCATACCAAAAGATGCAATTGTATTGCAATTACCTTGTATTGGACTGATAAGCTTGATCTTATGCCCCTACTCAGCTATCTAACCAGTATTTGGCAGAGTGTTAAAAACGTGAACGACGCGTTAGTAGATTGGATAGTTAGAGTTTACTTAGATGAGTCGGTACATCAAGCATTAATTAATAAATATAACGATAACGATAACGATTTAACAACTTACTTGGGTCGTGACAGACACAGGGTGTGGGAAGATTGCATGGATACTTATAATAATATTATTAATGCTGACAACACCGAAATTTATACTTACTTGTGTGAGGATGATGATTATACCACTGAAAGAAAGAGACTCCTTCGTTTCCTTCCTTTCATTGATCCACAGGTGAACATGGTTATCGTGAGAGATACCTACGGTGAGAAATGCAGATGGTATCGTTTCATATAAAGATTGTTTAGACATATTGTCTTTCTCTGTTAGTGACTGTGTCTTTCAAACGATAAATTGGCTCCCGACCACTGTACAATCTGTTGATGATCTAGTTACACGTTATTATGCATATTCACCCTGGTTAACAATATATAAAATAATTGAGTTTCCCTTCTTTGACTTCAGGCAAAATATAGTAGAATTATTAGCTGGTATTATAGGTCTACGACTAAAGGTTAAATCAAGCTATTTCTACTTTTGTTTGCAACAAGTGGAGACCCTGTTATCCAGTTACAAACAATATCCAGTGGTATTACATAGACTAGCCGACAATGTCGATAAGTATAATGAGTATAGCTTCTATAAGGACTTTCCCACTCACAACGTTAATGGATACCAGCTAAAAGATGGTTACATAGACCATATGTTAAATACAGGATTCGATGAAATCTTCTTGTTACACATGTTTAGGAGTGTGATCTCCGTTTCATGTGTACTTAAATATGTGAATGATACAGAGTTACAATCACGATTACAACTACAGTTAGTGACCGAATTGATAGATAACAATACTGTTTTCCTGCAGTTTAACGAACTTCACTACGAACTAATTAAATCGACCATATATTGTGAATGGAAATTATTTCAATTAACTGTTGATGACAAAACACAGTTTAATACATGGATAACAGCAATGTTAGATCTATTACAAACAGAAGATCATATAATACTTAAGGATAAGAGTGGAATGGCAAACCTAATAATACGACTTTGTCATGAATATAGGGAAAAAGAATACTTGATGATTATATTCGACTGTCTATTCCATCCAACAATTCATAATTGGGAGTATATTGGTAACACACATCAGGATACCAATTTGTTCATAGCGTTTAGAGTTTACAATTCTAACAGTCAAGCTTTAGTTAATATGCCGATGAGTAAAAGTAAAGACATTCGCCAATTTGAAAGGCAAGTATACATCAAAAGTAAACTGTTTCGTACCCTACCAACTTTATATACCCAATACTTACAACGAATGGATTAATTAACATCTATTGTCGACAAGACTATACACATGTTAAGTATACTAATACTTTTACATTCCAAGAATGTAAAGAACATTAAACTTAACTTTAATTGGTGTTATTACACTATGTAATTAATTATTAACTAAACAAATGTTGCTTATCTATTCCTTGTGTTGAACAGAATATGTAAAAGAATAAATTAGTAGATGAAATAATAGTTAGAATTGATATACATGTATATTAGTGAACTTTAGGATGGAAGAATATTATTTTAATGTTAATTGGTTTCAGTGAAAATAATATTATGTTTGTTAAACAACAAGAGTAACTGTTTTATGTTAATTTTATTGTAGTGTTCAATGGTTAACATGTTACACGATTAACATAATGAATATGGTCAACTTTACATCCCTTTGTAGCAATTGACACTTAATGGCTGCTTTCCTCTCATGTTTGAGAGGTAAAGGGTGTTAGTATTTGTGTATTTGTGATGTTATACCAGATAAGTGTATTACATTATTGTAATGTAACACATAAATTATTCATGTCAATCATACTGTTAATGATTATGTTGTTAACAAGTTTCCAAAACTAATAATCTAGTTATTAACTGTGTTAAAATTATAATATGACCACAATCTGCAACAGTAATAATTGTGAACAGTATCATAACGTAACCAAAGTTGCAGTCTTGATGATGGATACTGACAGGGATGATATATACTGTTATTTTACCAATGACAATCTTCGACTGCTGGTGTTCATACGCAGGTATAACGAGTTTACCCCTGAGACTGAGACATATGAAGAGTTAGAACAACAACAATTTATTCACGATGACAATGTTATAATAAAGCAACAAGAGATAGATAAATTACTTGAGACATACAAACCGTACGGTTGGGAATTCATATCAAAGGATACACAATACAAGGATTATATTCTACGTGTTAACGAACACACTAATGTTGTGTCACACCGTGATAATATAAGTCAGGACTGGGATTATCTATACAATAAATATCAGGAGTTGGGTCTATCCTGGTCAAAATACATTCGTGATGCTGAGTTGGTTACACCAGTTATTGTCTGATATCATAAGCTTTTAAGGTTATTCACAATAACCTTATTTAATGTTAAAACTACTGAGATTACAATAAACAACAACATAATGTTAATGTTAATGTAACATTGACAATACAAATAAATAAATACATGTGTAACTATTATTATAACTTTGACGTTCTAAGAATGTCAAATGAATGAATTAGATACAATATTATTGTTAATATGGTGATGTAGGGAGTGTTGTTATTTCAATTGTTGTAATCTTTATCTGAATTATACGTGATATGTAACCACTAATGAGTTAACCTTTTTTCTCACAACAACTCTATTGATCTTTGACAATTACGAAGTATACGAAAACATTGAACATGACATGAGAAGAGTAATATCTCCAACACATTCCACACTCATATGTCAAATCCATGTAAATTTCGACTTATTATTTATGTTAAATAACACCCACAGTTATATAGTTTACAACTTTGTTTACTACCTATCAGATAGTAAGATAAAAAATATAGTACACTTACATACATACAATATCGTTATTAGTTAAGTTACACTTTGTTGAGTATACTTTTAACAACAATGATTGTTATTGTAATATTGTTAAGCATACAGTACAACAACATTTACATTTTATTACAACTTAGTGTTTAAATTAGGTACTGT
>Ga0302300_1000291_pt1 | contig 39082 bp, 42 predicted proteins | sample III_Palsa_E1_1_FD_198756 | JGI IMG/M metagenome (GOLD analysis project Ga0302300, IMG submission 198756) | Peat permafrost microbial communities from Stordalen Mire near Abisko, Sweden - III_Palsa_E1_1 | ecosystem: Environmental > Terrestrial > Soil > Palsa > Peat permafrost | place: Sweden...
ACCTTAGCGAGACACAAGATGCTGGATCGTCTTCCCCCAGCAGCTTAACTATATCCTAACCCTATAAAACAAAAAATCCCTCGTTGTCCGATCAAATAGTGACTATTACAGTTAATGCAGCCTGGGCTTCAAAAGGCAATCGAGGCTAGTGTCTGTGAATTATGTAACACCCTAATACAATTGTATAATATTCAAACGGCATCCGGGCGTTATCTTTGATTCGACTCTTAATAGGATATTGGAATGTACGGGGTTGAATTTCCATTCAGGCCCCTTTTTTATTCAGCTGGTCCCATTTTTCATCAAGTACAACGGACAAAATGTAATATATGTCACTGGGATCGGCAGGCTTGCTTATAAAATGTACGGCTCCCATTTCCTTTAATTCCATTGAGTCTTTCACGTCTGTCGAAGTAGTATATATGAAGACGGGAAGGTCGTGTAGCCTAACATCTCTTCTAATTTCTTCCAAACATTTTCTCCCTCCAACGCGGGGCATCCTCAAATCCAGGAAAATATAATCAGGAAGCTTATTGTTTTCATCCTTCAAAAGTCTCAATGCTTCCTGTCCGTCACTAGCAGTAACAAAGGTAATGCCCGCATTTATTTCCGTTGCCGATTCAATAAAAAGCTTCCTGTCATCCTCGTCATCATCGACAATTAAGATTACAATGTTCTCTTTCATAATATTATTTTCTCTCAAATTGCAACTACATTTCCTGATTGTGTTAAAGGAAGCAGCACATAAAACATAGCTCCGTCATTTTCTTTGCTTTCGGCTCGTATTCCTCCATGATGATGTTGTACAATTTTCTGGCACAATGCCAGACCTATTCCTGTTCCTGAATACTGCTCCTGATTATTCAAGCGTTCAAATATCGAAAATATCTGTTCAGCAAATTGTTGCTCAAACCCAATGCCATTGTCTTTAAAACTAATTTCAGAATAGGAAAGTTGCTTGTTTAAATTGAATCTTAAATTGCACTCATTTTCGGTTTCTTCGGATGGAAGTATCCTTGAAGAAATGGAGACGGAAGCGGGTCTCCCGCATTTAGCAAATTTAAGGGCGTTGCCAACGAGATTATAAAAAAGCTGATTTATCTGCAATGGGATTGCTTCAACAACGGGTAAATCCCCTATTTTTACTGAGGCGTCTTTTTCGTGGATAAGCAAATCGAAATCTTTCAAAGTATTGTTTACAATTTGGTTCAGGTCCGTTTTAACAAACATGTTTTCTACATGTACTATCCTTGAAAAATTAAGAACATCGTTAATAAGTAAGGACATGCGTTCCGATGACTTTTTAATTTTATCAATCAGTTCATTAGATTCCTCTGATAACGTTTTAATAGATTGTCTTTTAAGAAGCGCGGTAAATGTTTGAATTTTTCTCAACGGCTCCTGCAAATCATGAGAAGCGATAGAAGCAAATTGATCCAGGCTTTCATTTAAGTATTCCAACTCAACATTTTTCTGCCGCAAAGTTTCTGTGTGTATTTTGATCAGTTGCTCATTTTGCTTTTTTTCCGAAAGATCGGTTACGATCATTCCTACGGTAGCCAGCTGGGGCCGAAGATTGGTAAGCGAAACGTAAACAGGAATATTTTTATTATCGGCACATAAGGTAATTTCTGTTTTGCTGCCACCTTGAAGCGCCAAGTCAAAATGCTCCTGGAATTGTTGCCGGGATTCCCCGGAGATATAATCAAAAATGTATGAACCGGTTACTTTTTCGTTAGGTGTATTTATTAATTTTGAAAAATAGCTGTTGCTATATATTATTAAGCCATCCAGCGTCAAGTTTAGCGCGCCTTCGCTGAATTTCTCTATCAAAACACGGTAGGCATAGTCCAGGCTTTGCAAGGTAAATACCTCGGGCTTGCCGTCCTTCCTGATCGCAAAAGCATCGACGGACCCGTTTTTAATGGCGTCGATCGCTTCCTGAGCTTCCGAAAGCCGTAATTTAAGGTCTTCAATTTCCAATAACAAATCTTCTCCGGTGGCTGTGTCCATTTGTTATTCTTTGGGGGCGATGCCCAGGCCGAGAATGACTTTTTCCGTATCCGATAAGTCGCCGATGAATGTCTTTTTGGGCAAAGGAAGTTGCCTGATGAGCGAAGGGCTAAAAACGATCATTTGCTCCTCGGCTATGGATGGGTCTTTGTAAATATCTATTATTTCAAGGTCAACCCGGCCGTTGAGATATTGGTCGCAAAGTAGAGTAATATTTTGAATGGCACGTACTGAATTCTCCGACATGCCGGTGATATACAATTGGAGAAAGATCTTTCCCTTACAAATACATTCAAGTTTCGATTTATTTTTCATCGACTGCTGAAATTGAACGAATGTTTAGCCCAATCAATACTTTTTCTTTATTTGACAGGTCCCCTATGATTTTTCTCAGAGGTTTTGGAATTTTTCTTACTAATGTAGGAATGGCGAAGATCTCGTCGGTTTCCGCCAATTGAGGGCTTTTTAATAAGTCAATGACCTCGATAGTATATTTTACTTTGAGATAGTCCTTGCTGATTTTCCTAATATTTTCCAGCGCAAGAATAGATTTCGGCGTTTGCCCTGCTATATATAATCTGAGCTCCCAACTTTCTTCCAATCCCGTAATAGCCATCTTTAAAATTTATAGTTTGACCCATTCCCCGAAAGTGTGTGGACTTTTCCGGAGCCGTTTTGCCCTTGTTTCATCAGCACATTGGCGCTCATGATCTTAATACCTTTATCAGTGACAATAAAATCTCTTATTTCACTGGTATGCCCCATACCACGGGACTTTTCAATATAAAGACTGCGGATCAGATTGTTATTTCTTTCTTCATTCCGCACTTTGACCCATGTATCTACCAAAGAGGATATAGCTTCATCGGCCAACTCATTACCGTTAATTGACTGTTCCTGCGGCAGTGAAGTAAATAAAGCACTGATTTGATGCATTTTAAGCATGTCCATCAGCCTGGCAAGCATTGCCCTGACTTCCCCCTTGCTTCCTATCGTAACGAGACTGCTGATAGGATCGATAATAACCGTATCCGGTTTGAATTCACGTATGTATTTGTGTAAGGACAAAAGATGCATTTCAAGGCCATGCAAGGATGGGCGCGAAGAATGGATCAATAAAAGCTTTGATCTTATATAGGGTTTAAAATGTATACCGACGGATGCCATATTCCTGACGAACTGATCGGGAGATTCTTCGAATGAAAAATAAAGTACCTTCTCCTTTCGTTTGCAGCTGCCTAGTGCGAAATATGCCGCAAGAATGGTTTTTGCCGTGCCGGCCGAACCGGTTATAAGCGTGCAGTTTCCCCGATAGTATCCACCTCCATGGAACAGCTTATCCAGCCCCGGAAGGCCTGTGGAGATTATTTCAGTGGATGTGGTATGCGTAAGCTTTAACGAAGTGATGGGAAGAACGGAAACGCCATTTTCATCGATTAAGAACGGATATTCATTTGTGCCGTGCATGGAGCCTCTATATTTGACGATCCTTAACCGTCTCGTAGCGATCTGTTCAATTACCCGAAAATCCAGTAAAATGACACAATCGGAAACATATTCTTCCAGACCTTGCCGTGTCAGGGTGGTCTCTCCGCGCTCGCCGGTTATGATCGTAGTAACGCCCTTCTGCCTCAGCCATTGAAAAAGTCTTCTAATCTCTGAACGGAGTATTGCCGTATTATTCAATCCGGAAAACAAAGATTCGATGGTGTCAAGTACCACCCTCTTAGCACCAATTGAATCAATGGCATGATTCAACCTGATGAATAGCCCTTCGAGGTCATATTCACCCGTCTCCTGAATTTCCGATCTTTCAACCCGCACATAGTCGATCTTCAGTTTCCCTTGTGCCATCGATCTTTCCGGATCAAAACCAAGCGATCTTACATTTTGAATTAAATCATTTGCGGATTCTTCAAAGCTGATGAATACACCCGGCTCATCGTATTCGGTAATTCCTTTTATAAGAAATTGCATTGCGAAAACCGTTTTACCAGATCCGGCACTTCCACAGATTAGTGTAGGGCGGCCTTGGGGGAATCCGCCTCCTGTTATTTCATTGAGCCCTTCTATACCGGTCGGTGTTTTGGGGAAAATGGGATCACCCTTTTTCATTAATTTGATTGATTTGTTTGACTAGGTCGAGTCGATTGAGAACTTTAAGGAAAGGTAATGAGAAGTTAGGGCGGAATACTATATAAAAACCCGCAAAGCTTACACAATTCACACATTGAGCACGAATGACATAAACTCGGGCGAAACTTCGTTATCTTACTGCTGTCGACTAGAGCACTCCAATTTTCGCAAATCCCACAGGTATTCAACAATTGAAGCTCTACATCAAGAATATGGTATGTATCCGCTGTAAAATGGTGGTTAAGGCCGAGTTGACAAGACTGGGTCTGAAATACATCTCTGTAGAATTAGGAGAGGTGGAGATTATGGAGGGTATTTCTTCGGATCAGTGTGAGCAATTCAGAGCGGCCCTGTTAAGATCCGGGCTTGAACTCATGGATGATAAAAAAAGCATATTGATCCAGAAAATAAAAACCGTCATCATTGAATTGGTGCATTATTCTGAGGAGCCTTTAGCCATCAATCTATCGAGCTACCTGACGGAACAACTGAAGCACGATTACACCTATCTCGCCAATCTCTTTTCCGAAGTACAGGGCACAACCATCGAGAAATTCTTTATTTCCCACAAAATTGAACGGGTTAAGGAACTTCTTGTCTACGACGAACTTACGCTGACCGAAATCGCGTTCAAACTGCACTACAGCAGTGTCGCACATTTCTGCACCCAGTTCAAGAAAGTGACCGGTCTGACCCCTTCCCATTTTAAATCGTTAAAGGATAAGAGGCGATCGATGTTGGAGGACTTGTAAACGACCGGGCAACATTTATTCATACCCGCTTTTAATAACCGTTAAGATCATTTTGAACCGGCCATTGGGCTTTATGAAATTAGCCTCATGTGCGGGAATAATAATCCCCATACCCGTTTCCAACAGGTGAGACACATTGTCAATGACGATGTTTGCTTTGCCTTCAATAATTTGAGCAAAAGTATCAAAAGGGGACGTCTTCTCCATCAGCCCTTCCCCATTGTCAAAGGACATTACGCTTATGTTACCGGTCGATTTTTTGATAATGGTTTTGCTGACTACCGAATTAGATACATATTCAATGATCTCCACGATAATATGCGAACTGGCTTTTTCCATTTCGGAGGTATCCGGTTTCTCTATGGTTAGCGCTTTGTCGGTTATGTCAATATTTTCCTTTTTTTTCATGCTCCTGGAAATGAAAACTGATTAATGAAAGTTAACCTAACCCACAAATATGGGTAATCCTTCATTCATGGACATTACACAACTTTGAAATTGCCTTATATGATTCACACTTCACTGATGTGTGAATCATGTACTTCTTTACTTAAATCGTATAACAATTATGAAGGTAAAAAACCGCAGTTTTACAAAAACATTTTTATGGGAGATTTACTTTATACCATTGTCGTCATCCTCATAATCGGATGGCTGATCGGGTTCTTCGGATTTCATGCCGGCGGGCTCATTCACGTCCTCCTGGTGATCGCAGTTATTGTCCTATTAGTTAGATTAATCCAGGGCAGAAGAGTCCTTTAATACAAAACAAATAGTATGAAAAAAGTACTTTATTTATTCCCGCTGGGATTGTTATTTATATGCGCTTCGGTTACTGCACAGCAGGTGAACATCGACTCGCTTACGCTGATTGCCCAAATCAGCCAGGATCAGCTCGAGCTCGGCAAGTTACAAAATATGGTCTACCAGAAAACCAAGAACAAGGAAGGAGCCGCTCTCGATGCGCAGAATTCAGCCTCTGATAACGTTACAGCAGCGCAAAATCTAAATGCCGATCCGGACAATAAGAAGCTGGCCAGTGCTGCCAGCAATAAGGCGAGCGAGGCAAAAAGCGATGCCAGGCAGTCGAGGAAACAATCCGGAAAGTTGGATGACCTAAACAAAAATATCATGGGATTAAAAAACAAGATAGCCGGTGAACAATACAAATTGAGTGTCTATTGTCCGGCAGCTGCCCTTTCTGTTACGCCCATGCCTGTTATATCCGACACCACCCGGCATCCCTGAATACCTCAATTTCTGTACCCTAATTTTCTCATCAACCGGACATGCGAATAAAGGGCTTGCCACGCCGTGGGATAATAATTATAAGGAAGGCCGAACAGCTCGCATTGTTGCCGGACTATTTTGCTCAGAGCTACATAGTGGATATGACTGACCTGCGGAAAGAGGTGATGTTCTATCTGGAAATTCAGGCCGCCTGCCAGCCAGGAAATTATCCTGTTCCCGGGAGCAAAGTCGGCTGTCGTCCTTATCTCATGAATAGCCCATTCGGATTCGATGACCTTCTGCGTTCCATCGTCCACATCGAACGTCGTCTTTTCAACGATATGCGCCAGTTGAAATACTACCGACAACGAGAGTCCCATGGTAATATGAATAACTAAAAAGCCGATCAGCCAGGGCTGCCACCCCAATACAAAGATCGGTAGCAGGACATAGAAGAAAGCATATAGCAACTTACTGGCCCAAAATATTACGTGCTGTTTGACGTCGATCTGCTTGATCGGCGTATTATGGACCTTCTTTCTAAAGTACCTGGCAAAATCCGTTCCCAGCGCCCAGGACAGGGTGCTCACCCCATAAAGTAAAAACATATAGAGGAACTGGAAGCGATGGATGGGCATCCATTTTTGGGTAGTGCATTGCCTCAATAACGGGCCATTCGCAATATCATCGTCGATCTTGTCGATATTGGTATAGGTGTGATGGATGATGTTATGTTTGACCTTCCAAATAAAGGCGTTGCTGCCCAGCGCATTCATGGACAACCCCATCACATTGTTGACCCATTTCTTCTCGGAGAAGCTATTGTGACAGGCGTCGTGCATAACATTAAACGCTATACAGACCAGTGTCAATCCGAAGAATACAGATGTGAGAATACCCCCCAACCAGCCATAATGACCCAATAGAAGGAATAAATAAATGCCAATGGCGGCCGGGATGAGTATCCAGGCTTTTAAATATAGCTTCCAGTTGCCGGTCCTTTTCAGGTTTTGTGTTTTGAAATAGGTATCAACCGACTTTCTAACAGATTGAAAGAATGTATTATTGCTGTTGTTGAATGTAATTTTAGGCATCCCTAAAGATACGCTTTTCGGGCTGGAAAACCGCTATGCAAAACCCGGCCCATATTACATGATTCACACATTCTCCGGTAGTTTATCCATTTTTTTGAATGGGGTCCGGCGTAATATGCTCATCATTGGCGGAAAACAGAGCGCTCATTATTTTCCATTCTTTTCCATTAAATATAAGCTGCCAGGTCTCTATTCCCCAATTCGTTTCCTTTCCGCCTATCCAAAAATCTATTCGACCAATTAAATCAATTTGTCGACAAATTTGGGCTGGGCTGCTGGCATGACTTTCTTCCGCCCTCACGGAATAGTAACAACCTGGGCGCTGTCCCATGCAGCAGGGGCCATTTCATCCGGAAGTGCATTGGGATAGGTCATCTGGCAGTCGCCGTGTAAGATATATTGCCCTGCAACAGACTCCAGTTCGTATTGCTGGAGGAAGTCAGGCACCAGCACGACTTTTTTCTCAAAAACATCCGAAGCGGAAAAAATCCCGAGGGCAACGTCGCTGCTATCGGAGGCATTGTAAATATTGCCGACGACGGGAGATGGGAGGGGGTCCAATATACTACCCGTGCGATCGGACTGCGCAAGGTATTGTTCCCAGAACTGGTAACTTTCCAACGTGAGGGAATACTGATCTATTTCCACATAGTGATTTCCAAACCAATAAACCGGCGAATAGTAAACCGGTTTGATGATCTCTTTCCCGCCCGAAAACTGGTTGGAAAAAACATTTATTTGACTGACTGCCGTGTTGGCTTGTTCGCAAAGGGCATAGCAAGTACACATAAATGGATTTGTGCAGGGCGGGTCCGAGGGAGAGTCGCAAGGATACCCCCAGGATTTGCGCGGATAGTAACCTGAAGCGGACCAGCTGTAATAGTGTGGGCCGTTACCGGGATCATGGGTATTCACGGTCACCTCCAGGGGAGGAGGGAGGATGTTCGTCAATCCGGCGCTGTCATAACCAAACGATAGGCTATCGATGGGAGACACCGGCTGGATGGTCTCCCGCTTTGAAAGATAATTCTGCCCATTGGATAAATAGATCGCCAGTGTATAAGTTCTACCAATAGTACCAATAAATTGGGGATCATCACTTAGATAGTTACCAAAACTCGTGTAGCTGCAGAGCGCGGAGTCGTCCAGATCATCCCGGATCATTACCTTTGCGTCAGTAATAAAATACGTGGAATCCTGCTGCGTGGCCTGCAGACTGTTGCTGTATGGGCCGGAATAACTGAGATTGACAGTATAGGGCCCGGGGGCTGAGGTAATCAAACCCTGAACAACCAGAATAGGTTTTACATATCTTGTGGGAACCTTTACCTGCTTTACACAGGTAGCCAGCAAAAGGTAAAAAAAACATACGGCATATATGGTCCACCTTTTTCGCATACTTAGAAGTAATAGGAACAAAACTACTAACTCTATTGAATATTGATAACCTGGGCGCTATCCCATGCGGGAGGCGCCGTCTCATCCGGAAGCGCGTTGGGATAGGTAGCCTGGCAGTCGCCCATTAAGATATATTGCCCAGCGACAGATTGCAGTTCATATTCCTGCAGAAAGAGAGGCACCAGCACGACTTTTTTCTTAAAAACATCCGAAGCGGAAAAAATCCCGAGGGCAAGGTCGCTGCTGTCGCCGGCATTGTAAACATTTCCGATGACGGGGGAGGGGAGGGGGTCCAATATACTGCCTGTTCGATCGCTTTGTGCCAGGTATTGTTCCCAGAAATGGTAACTATCCAACGTGAGCGAATACTGATCTATTTCCACGTAATGATCTCCAAACCAATAGACCGGTGAATAGTATACCGGTTTGATGATCTCTTTCCCCCCGGAAAACTGGTTGGAAAAAATATTTATTTCACTGACTGCCGTGTTGGCTTGTTCGCATAGGGCAAAACAAGTACACATATATGGATTGGTGCAGGGTGGGTCAAAGTAGGGATCACAAGGATCCCCCCAGGATTTGCGTGGATAGTAACCTGAAGCGGACCATTTATAATAGTGCGGACCGTTTCCAGGATCATGGGTGTTTACGGTCACCACCAACGGAGGGGGAAGGATGTTCGTCAATCCGGCGCTGTCATAACCAAACGAGAGGCTATCGATGGGAGGCACCGGCTGGATGGTCTCCGGCTTTGAAAGATATTCCTGTCCATTGGATAAATAGATCGCCAGTATATAGGTTCTCCCAATGGTACCAATAAATTGGGGATTATTACTCAAATAATTGCCAAAGCTCATATAGGAGCAATTCGTGGAGTCACCCCGATCGTCCCGGATCACGACCTTCGCGTCGGAGATAAAATACATGGAATCCTGCTGCATCGCCTGCAAGCTGTTGCTGTAGGGGCCTGAATAACTGAGATTGATGGTATAGGGCCCCGGGGCCGTGGAAATTAAGCCCTGAACGACTAAAATAGGTTTTGCATTTCGGATGGGAACGGTTACTTGCCTTACGCAGGTAGTCAGCAAAAGACAAACAAAACAAGCCGCATATATCGCCCACCTTTTTCTCATTCTTAGAAATAATAGGTTAAGGTACAGGAAGGGATGATGGTGCCAAATACGGAAAGCTGGTAGGCATCCAATACACCCCCGCTACGTTGGAAATAGATGGAATAAGCATTTTGCCGTGCATACAAATTATAAATGGAGAAATTGAAGATATAATATTTCTTCTGACCGGAATACCGCCGGCTGTCATATGCAAAGGAAACATCGAGCCGGTTATAATCCGGCAGCCTGTCCTCATTCCGCATGGAATAATTGGTTACCACGGTACCATTAATAAGGTAGTTCCCATCCGGGTAGGTCGTCGGCCTGCCCGAAAGATAGACGAAAGTCATTCCAAATTCCCATCCCTGGCCCAACTTGTATCCCCCGGTGAGGCTCAGGTCAATCGGCCGGTCATAATTGGAAGGATAGTATGCGCCGCCATTTACGGTTTGAGAGGCATAGGGAGTCACATCGGCAATGAGCGATCTTGACCAGGTATAAGCCAGTTGCCAGATCATTTTCCCTTTAGTTTTTTTAACATTCAGCTCGACCCCGTATGATTTTCCTTTGGCGGAAAGCAGATCGGCATCGATCTGGGGGTTCATGGAAAGGGAAGCGCCATTAGCGTAATCGAGCAAGTTGTCGGATCTTTTGTAAAAGCCTTCGATGGAAGTTTCAAACTTATTGTCCGCAAAGTTTTTAAAAAATCCGGCCGCCCACTGATCTGCCAAAGCCGGCTTTAATGTGGGATCGCTTAATTTCCAAAAATCAACCGGCGTGATCGCGGTGGTATTGGTCACAAGCTGCAAGAACTGTTGTGTTCTGATATAACTCAATTTGACGGAGGTCCTTTCATCGATGCCAATCTTCATCAATATTCTTGGTTCCCAGCCGCTATAAGACGCTATCGTTTTATGTCTCGGATAGCTGATGGAATCAATGACGGTTTCGGGGGAAGGCGCGATCCCGGGGGCGTATTGGTAGATCGTGTTGGGTCCCCGGTATTGAAAGCCGGAATTGCGCAACCCGGCTTCAAGGCTGAACAGGGAGGAGACATCATATCTTACCAGCCCGTATCCCGCCACTTCATTCCCATATTCCTCCCTGAGATTTTGCGTAGTGATCTGCGATTTGGAATCGGTCGGCTTCAGCGTGCCGGGGCTTACGATATAATGAATATAATCGGCTCCAAATTCAGTATAGACCTTTTCAGCAGCCTGGTAGTGCAGGCTTACTCTGGCTTCCTGGTTTTCAATGAAGCTTTTTATGGTAAACTGATAGAATGGCTGCAGCCCATTGATGTTCGAAGAATTGTAGCTGATATTCCCGCTATAGTACAAACTAAGTTTATGGCTGAGTTCGCTTCGGCCGTTCAATGCCGCCACATCCGATTGCCAGGTATAACTGGTATCTCCGGGAAACTTATACAGGTCATAGCTCCTGTACAGCGAAACCCCTACCTGGTTCTTGTCATCAAAATGGTACACCATTTTACCTGTCACATCATAGAAAAAGGCATTACTGTTTGACGTACTGCCCGGTAACTGGTTTATGATGTATTTTGGGAATGCCACCCTGGAATCGGCAGAAAAAGTGAGTTTCTGCTTTTGGACAGGACCTTCCGCAAAAAGGTGCAGGCTTACGGGGCTAATGCTGAATCCATACCGTAGCGTATCCGGGTTCCCGGGGCGGATATTGAGCGATACGAATGAAGACAGGCGGCCTCCGAAGGAGGCCGGTATGGCTCCTTTATACAACGTAAAATCCTGTACTGCTTCCGGGCTGATGGAAGAGAAAAATCCCAATAGATGGGAGGTGTTGAATAAGGGAGCTCCATCGAGCAGTATCAAGTTTTGATCGGAATTTCCACCCCGGACACTGAATCCGCCTGCCCCTTCGCCAATGGTCGTGATACCCGTTTGTAGTTGCAAGGCTTTCAGCACGTCGGCTTCTCCAAACAGGATGGGAGTTTTGCGGATCTGGGCCAGGTCAATGTTAACCGTGCTCATTTTTGCTTCCGAGACATTTGCGTCCTTCTTCCTGCTTAAAACAGTAACCTCGGGAAGATCGGTCGCAGCCTTTCTTTTAAATTCGACCGTTATATAGGTAGTATCCAGAACAAAGATCGGGCGCAGCAGGGCCCGGTATCCTACCATAGTGAAAAGAAGGGAATAACTATCCACATTGAGTTGAAACGCAAACCTGCCCTTTTCGTCCGTGATTTTGACAGTCCCGGTTGGCTGCAAGCTGACGGTCACTCCGGCAATGGGAGCTTTGGTATCAAAATCGATCACCTGCCCCTTGAAATTGATCTTTGATTGAGCAAATGCTTTGGAGGGCGTCAAATAGAGAAAACAAATCAAGCTGTAGGTACCTAACCATCTTAGATAAAAAAAAATAGATCGCATGGCAAGTGGAAAGTTCTGTATAACTGAATTTAGCCGTTTTGCTCAAACCTGCCAAAAAATTTAAAAAAACTTGATGAACGCATGTCTCTAAATTGTTATATGCCGGAGTTTCGCTTCCCCCCGCTAAGAGAAAGAGCTTCTTTAAACAGCCGAGGAAAATGATTCTTCATTTGTGTTTTTTTCAGCTGCATCCTTTCTATCATGAAATGTATACAGGGACCTGATCTGTCTATTTATATCCGAATAGTCCCTGGGAGGGTCTTTAGGGGCAAATAAGCCGTCTTTTTCCCAAAGATCCACGGAAAGACTGACCGCGCCGGGGTTGATCCAAAAGGGGGTCGCTATTTTCTCCAACTCTTCCGGCATGCAATCTTCGAGAATGATATAAAACAGTACTTGAACAAACTCTTCAATCTTTTGAAAGGAAACAGTATAGTCTTCAATTAATTGCTCATTCGTCTTATCCTTTTGAAGGCACCGGTCATAATGCGCTTTTATAAATGGAATTTTCAAATAATCAATAAATTGAAATGAAAAAGTGCTTTTTGATAACCTGGACCAATCTGTAAAAAGCTTTCTAACCTTGAAAGCCAAAATGGAGAAAGCGAATGTAATATTTTGAATTGTCTCTGTCTTTTGGTCATCCAGATAAATGGAGCTGAACATCTGGGGAGCAGCCATGGTCCAACCAACGAAAATATCCCAGATATAACGCAATGATTCCACTTGTGAATTACCGAAATATGGATAGGCTGATTGAATATCGGCAACCAACCAATCATTTTGAAAAATGATGAACTGGTTATAAAACTCTATCCTGTCCTTATTAATTTCTCCGTTTGATAGATAATTTGTAATTAATTGGGTGATGATAGAATTTGAATAGCCAATGAGGTTTGAGCCAGGGGAATAAAACGGGTCCGGGAACAATGCGGCTTCGCCCGTACAAGCCCATCGATTTTCCGAAAATACCTGTTTTGATGAATAACTATAGTTTCGGAGACCCAGGAAATCCAATACTTCAAAGTTTTCGATCTTGGAAGCCACAAAACGGTCTTTCTGCCTGATCCAATGCAGTGCTTTTTGAATGTTGTTGAACTCAGTATAGTCGTGCAGGCTTTCGTCAACCACTATTCCGACACTGGTGTTACCATTTATGAGCGGAATAAGCCAAATCCAATATCCGTTCCCCATTAAATGAGTCGTCGAATAATACCGGATTTTGTGGGGGACCCTTTGGTGCCATTTTATATTGTTTTCCGGAACGAAATCGCTGACATCCAATCGACCTCTTACCCTAAACCATGCGGAGCTGCAATTGCTATTCAGCTTCCGTCTAAGCCCAAGCTTTTTTTGCAGGATGGATCTTCTCCCGGACGCGTCTACCACCCATTTGCATGAGACGGACTGTTGGCCCATACCGTTGGCTCTTTCAGTATACAGGACTTCATGATTGGTATCCCCTTCTTTCAAAATTATATCATCTACAGAAACATCATCCTTTATGTAGACACCGATTTGTTTGTTTAAATAATAAAGATCATTCTCTAATTTTCCTCTGTCAATCTGATAAGAATCGATAGACGCATATTCGGAAAGACCTATTTCAGGGTAGTCGGCAAAATCGTCAAATCCCTCTTTGAAAAAATAGCGTAACCCACACTTTATATATTGATCATTCTTTAAATAAGATTTAAGCTGTAAAGTTTCTCTGAAATAGAATCCGGCAATTTCTACAGAGGATTCGCCCACCTTATGCGCAGCTTCCCTTACCGGAAACTGGTTTTTTTCAAGTACTAGAACACTGATGGCGCTGTTTTCCAATTTCAATTGTCTTGCAAGGCACATGCCCGCCAAGCCTCCACCGCAAATAACGACATCGTATGTTTGCGATTTCATGAAAAGTGTTTAGATTGTATAAAGCGCGTTTAAAAAGTAGGACACATTGAAGGTATTTATAATACAAATGCCGGGCAAATAAATTTCTGAGAATCAAGCAGGAGAAAACTAATTGCCGCGCTTTCGTGTTGTACTGTCCGTATAAGACCAATTTTCCACTTTTCAAATTTCAAATATGACTAACAACACAACAAATCGCCGCCAATTTCTCGGCACGGCGGCCGTGACACTTGCCGCTACGCAGTTTGGCCTGCTAAGTTCTGCGATTGCAGGACCTGGAAAGGCCCGTACCAGCCCGGGGACAGGCGCTTCTTATGGCCCGCTGAAGCAGGTCAATGCCGGTCTTTTGAATATTGGCTACGCGGATGAAGGCCCTGCCACCGGGCCGGTGGTCATCCTGCTGCATGGCTGGCCATACGATATATATAGTTTTGTCGATACAACCGCCATACTGGCGGCAAAGGGCTATCGGGTGATTGTGCCATATCTTCGCGGTTATGGTACGACCCGCTTTCTCTCCAGCGAAACGATGCGGAACGCCCAGCAGTCGGCAGTCGGCCTAGACATCATCGCCCTGATGGACGCGCTCAAGATCCAGACAGCTACCGTCGGCGGCTTTGACTGGGGCGCGCGTACGGCGAACGTCATGGCAACACTCTGGCCGGAACGCTGCAAGGCGATCGTTTCCGTCGGCGGCTATCTGATCAGCACCCCGGAGGGCAACCAGGCGCCGTGGCCACCCGAGCCTGCGTTCCTGTTTTGGTATCAGTACTATTTCACCACTCCAGTCGGCAAGGCCGGCTATGCGAAATACACCGACCAGTTCAATAAGTTCATCTGGCACCAGGCTTCGCCAAAGTGGAATTTCGACGATGCTACATACAACCGCTCAGCAACGTCCTTTTCCAACCCCGACCACGTTGACATCGTGATGCACGACTATCGCTGGCGGCTTGGCCTGGCCGAAGGCGAGCAGAAATATGACGACCTGGAAAAGCGATTGGCCGCGCTTTCTCCCATCACCGTGCCCACGATCACCATGGAAGGCGACGCCAACGGTGCAATCCATGCACCCAGCACGGCATATCGCAACAAGTTCTCGGGCAAATATGATTACCGCCTCATCACCGGCGGCGTCGGGCACAATTTGCCGCAGGAAGCGCCGAAGGAGTTCGCCCAGGCGATCATCGATGTGAGTGGTTTTTGATTTCTCCGCGCCTGATCCTCGGGATTCCATAACTTGCAGATTAATGAGTGATAATACAATTAAACCGGGACAATGGCCAGAATTGGTATTTGAAAACTGGAAAGATACGATTGCCACTTTGCACCTATGGACGCAGATTGTCGGGAAGATACGGCTAAAACAAATGCCCTGGTTGAACCACTCGTGGCATGTAACCTTGTATGTTAGTGCCGATGGCTTAACCACCGGAGGCATTCCCTACCCGGACGGAGCGTTCCAGATCAACTTTGATTTTATTCATGATTTGCTGCATATAACTACGAGCGCGGGAGGTAGTGAGGAAGTTAAGCTCTATCCACGCAGCGTAGCCGATTTTTACAGAGAACTATTTGAAAAACTTAGGCGTGTAGACATAGAAACTTCTATTATTTCCGAGCCCAATGAAGTTGATCCGGCCATACCTTTCGAAAAGGATGAAACCCATCGGTCTTATGATGGCACAAGGGTACGTGACTTTTATAAGGCGTTGGTTAATATTCATAACGTATTTACTAAATTCCGAGCACGGTTTACAGGTAAATGCAGCCCCGTACATTTCTTTTGGGGGTCTTTTGATTTGGCTGTGACGCGATTTTCGGGCAGGGCCGCCCCATTATATTCAGGCGAGGTAAAAAATATTCCCCTACGCGTTATGCAGGACGCCTATTCGCACGAGGTAAGTTCATCCGGATTTTGGCCGGGAAATGAGCAATTTCCACACCCGGCGTTTTACTCGTATTGCTATCCCTCGCTTGCGGAGTTTGGTAAGCAGCCGGTTAAGCCCAAAGAAGCGTCGTTTAGCGGAGACATGGGCGAATTTATATTGTTATATGAGGTAGTTCAGCGATCGGACAACCCGGAAGATACGCTGATGCAGTTTTTGCAATCAACTTACGAAGCCGCGTCAACCACAGCCGGATGGGACAAAAAAACATTGGAATGTGATTTCTCCACGTTTGAGAAATAATGGGTTTTGTGTTACCTTACCGGAAAATAGCGAATATGGACTCAAATAGACTTTCAAAGGCTATGCAAGCCGCCCTGAATGCACAGATGAACAAGGAGAACCACCAGGCGCAGATCTACTTATCTTACGGATGCTGGGCGGATAGTGAGGGGTATGAGGGCATTTCAAATTTCCTTTTCCGGCATTCCAAGGAAGAGCGGGATCATATGATGAAGTTCCTGGAGTATATTCTTAAACGGGGCGGTAAAGTGACTGTTTCGGAGATTCCGGCGCCTTCTGCGGACCCGACGGGCATAAACGACTGCTTTGAGAAGGTTTTTAAGCAGGAGGTTGACAATACCAAGTTGATCTATGGTCTGGTGAAGCAGAGTATGGAGGAGGAAGACTGGGCGACCTGGAATTTTATACAATGGTTTGTCAAGGAGCAGACGGAAGAGGAAAATCTCGCTATCGAGCTGTTGGATATGATCCGGGTGGCCGGTGGAAAGGATGCTTCGCATAGCGCCTTGTTCTCATTGGATAAGCGAATGGGGGAACGAGGGGGTGATGCCAGGCTTGCGCAGGATGTGACGACGGATAGGCCTTAATTGATAGGATCGATAAGAAATACCTAATTTCGTGCAACTATGGTAAAGAAATCAGCCAAATCCCGGAAAGTAAACCCGGCAAAAAAAAGAACATCGGCAAAGAAAGCTGTCAAGCGCAGTAATGGCGAGAACCACGCAAACGAGCTTAGATCAGCGGCTAGAGCGTCTGCTGCAAGACGACTAAAAAAATAGCAAGTTATCTTCCGGGATCTGATAATGACGCTGCCCGGACTCCTACAAACAGTCATACTATTAGGCGTTATTCAAAGCTTGATTGCCAGCGTCTTGCTTTGGGTTGCCCGGCGCTCTTTTTATTTCTGTTTGAACGTTCCGTCGAAATACAGGGTCATTTCCGTGCTGTTCTGGCTGAGCGTAAATTTGCTGAACGATATGTTTTGCGATGGTGCGCCGTCGAAATTCAACGTCAGGACCAGGCCTTGAATATTCCAGGTGTCGCTCCCATTAGGCCAGATATGCAAGTGAACGATACCCCCGTTCTTGACAAAGTAACCCATATTCAGATCGCTGTAGACACCACTACTGGTCGTAAAGTCCCTGATAAAACTGTTTGTGGTCAATGGGATCGTCGTGTTATCCCCATTGTTGAATACAACATTCAAGGGTCCGGTTTTATACATCGAGATAAAAGGCTCGTGGTTATCAACCGTTTGCGGGGGGTTATTGTCATAGCCGTTATAGCCATTGGTCGTACCAGCATTCCCACCGTACAAAGAAACCCAGTAATGCGTATCCCCCTTCTTGCCGCTCGACCCCGTACTGATGTTCGCCCAAACACTCTTCAGCCTGGCGCCATTGGTATTCGGCACGCAATTGCGGATGGTAAAATTATCGGTCGCGCTGTAGGAGCCGATCTCGTCGCCGGCCATATCTTTAAGCGTATAGGCGATCGGCTGTGCATTCTGGTAAGTGGCGCTCGCAAATATGGCGTCGAGCTGCTTTTCCAACTGAGCTTTATTGAAGGACGGCACGGCGGACTGACTTGAGCCGCCGACCGTATAACAATTGATCGTGCTGGATGTCGAGGAACTCTGTGACATCTGGCTGAGGGAGAAATTGACCTTTGCGCCGAAACCGCTGTAAGCAGCCTTGAACTGATCGGCTTCCTGAGACGTGGCAAAAGTATAGGTCAGGTTAGCTAGCGCGCGGATTCCATAGGTCACCTGGCTTACAACGATCAGGTTTTTGATGCTTTCGATCTTGGAATCTGCGAAGAAACCGCTGTCCTGGTCCTGTAAATCGATGGTATAAAGGAATTTTGTCGCATCGATCGTCAGGTTGACCGAATTGGAAGAACCTGACGTACTATAATTGTTCGAAGCGCTGAAACCGTCATAGCTGCCTCCGCCAGTGACCTGCAGGGATTGGGAGGCGCTATTCCCGGTCTCATAGATCTGGTAGGTGAACGCTTCCGTGCCCGCCGGCCCCTTCAGCGCATCCCTGAGTTTCTTCGTGCCGGCCAGGGCAGTAGCCTGATTTGGGGAATTTATCACTATATAGCCGCTCCCACTGGCATTCGGACTTTCGTTGATCAGGGTAATGGGATAGCGCACCCCTGTTTGCTCGTTGTAACTACCACCGAAGAAATTATCGAACGCATAGATAGCTCCGGGGTAGATATATCCGGCCTGCGCTTGATAATCGGCATTGAGAAAGCTAGTGCTGCTGGCTGTCAGGGCGATGGACGAGCTGGCGCAATCCCATTGGATACTGTCCGTCTTTTTGGTGTCTTTCTTTTCGCTGCCTTTTGCTGTCGTGCTCTTGTAGCTGGTCGCCTGGCCGCTGAAAGAGGGGTCCTTTACGAACTTCAAATTAATGTGGGAGCCATCGCTAAGGGTAATGGTCTTCCGGGCAGTATCATCCATCGCCTTGCTATACTTCTTTTGCCGATTGGCATACTTAGTCGTCTTTTTATAGTCCGGGTCGTTGATCGCTACCAGTTTAGTGGTTGAAAAATGTACCGCTCCGTCCGCGATCAGCCCTGTGGTCACCACGGGTTTAGCTGGGGTGGTGGGTGGTGGTGGGGTGGTGGAGAGGGGCATCGCCTTTGCCGGCTGAGCAGTCGATTTGGCAACGGGCTTGGAGGACTGGGCCATAGCGCAGACGCTGAAAAGAACGACGATAATGGACAGGATAGATCCTGGCATTATTCGGCTGACAAGGTCAGGGGTGTTACTGGAGTGTTTCATATTTGATAGGTTATTATTCACGTGATGTATAATTTATGGCTTGGCAATGGCTGTGGTATCCGCCGGGTGGAGTTTGGTGGAGTCGGCAGGCGGCGGTTTATTCTTGGCTTTCTTCTTAAATAAACCAGTAAACCCTTTAAAGGCCTTGTCGGAAGTGCTATCCAGCTTATTGAGAGCATTGTTGGACACCGTGTTGCTTTTAGTCGTCGCCTTTGTTTCGGCTGAAGTTTTCACCTGTTGTGGAATAGTTTTGAAAGATTGATCCGCCGTCTGGGCGGACGCCATCCCGGTTAGTAAGGACAGGGCGACAATAGCCAGGCAGCTTATGTTTCGGCGAATAGGCTTGTTCATAATGTAAATTTTAAATACCTTATATTTTATGCGCGAAAGCTTAGATTGCGATTTGTTGCCTTAATAGCACAAATGTATTTTCAATCCGGGGCCATCAATATCCCTTAAAAAGGGTAATTTTCACTACGCGCCTTGCATATAACCTATCAGTCATTTGGTTTGATGGAATCGATAATCCCTGAAGGTCATTATTCGGGGTTTTAGGAAATGATAATTTTAATGTGATTGGGGTCTTCGAGGACGGTGAGCTTTGCCGCAGGAGCATTGCCCAGATATATTTCCACTTCCGGGTCACCTGTGGACTCAACGAATAAAAGTCGGACACCCTTTGAATGGATGACGAAGTGGGTCGCGGAGTATTCCCGGACGGCGAGTCCGAGTCGGTCTATGAAAAAGGTCCTTGTGGCAGCTATCCTGGAGGTGCGAAATACAACGGCCTTTATTTCGGGCTTCATGATTTCTTCTTTTTGATAGGAAAGGAATAACCGACACTGATATTGATGACGAGGGGCGTTAAGCCGATGCCAGGCCCGAGAGTTTTTATTTCTTCATTTTTACCGGTATGTTGATTATAGTAAATGAATTGATTGCCTTTTAAGGTAGAGGCGATAGTTGGCCAGTACCGGACGCTGGGGGATATAAGGATCCCATTAAGGAAATTTCCGTTCTTTTTAAAGGGCTGGAAGGAGCCGTATAGACCCAGGCCCATCGTAAAACTGTTATAGGAAGTGATTTCCGTGGCGGAATATTTGAATTGATTATCGAAATAAAATTCAAATCGGTGCCATTTGGGCTCCACCCGGAGATTGAGCCAGGAGGTGAACCGGTAACCCACGCCGAAGCCTGTAGTCCAGGGCATATGCACATTCACGCCTTGCCTTCTCAAGTCGGGCGTTACCAGCCCGCTGGTGAATTCCAGGGCAACGCCCTGAGAAAAGTCGCTGATGAGCCGTTTGTGAATGTAATTGAACTCAAAATTGAAGCCGTGAGTGACAAGGGGCTGGCTTAAACCGAACAGGACATTGAATTTTGTCTCGGTTTTCCAATCCTGGGCACGGGCGCTAAAGCCGGTAATAAGAAGGAGCAAGGCGCAGGCGATGACGAGGGAGGTGGTTTTGTGTAGCATAATTTTGTTTTAGATTATGCTGCAAAGCTGGACCATCCTGATGCCGATTCCATTCACATTTGGTAAGAAGGGGTTTCAGCCCTCTTTTCTTATTCTGCTGAGTGATTGCGGTTTGATCCCCAGGTAAGCCGCAATAGCGTATTGGGGCACCCTGTTGACCAGGTCGGGTCTTTCGCTCCTGAACTTGGAATAGCGTTGCGTCGCGTTAAGCATTGCCAGGTCTGCGCTATGCTGGGTATTGCTGATAAAGGAAAGTTCTGTGTAATAGTTTTTCAGGGCCATGAATTTGGGCTGCATGTGGAAAAGCTGCTGCATGTCGGCGGCCGATAGTTTGAGCAGGTGAGTATCTTCCAGTGCTTTGATGGCCATGTCGGCGGGACGCCCGCTGGCAAAACTCTTGAGATAACCGAGCCACTGGCCCTCTGCGGTGAAATCGCAGGGGATTTCGACGCCATCGGCCATTTTAAAGTGCATGGTGAGGCCGGACAGGGTATAAGCAAGGTAACGGCTGACTTGTCCCTCTTGCAGGAAATAATCGCCCCTTGGAAGAAAGGATTCTTTCAGGAAGCTAAAGAACAGGTCGATGTCTGCATTAGAGAAATCGCCGATTCGTTTTATTTCAGCAGTGAGCTTAGCGGTCATTTTGTGTTATGCGACACGTAATATACCCTATATATGCCTGGAAACCGGGATTGCCATGAAATTTGATTAAATTTAGAACCGGCTATCTTTATTATGACTGATCGGCTAGTTCAGGAAATACAAAAGATCGATACTTTTTCAGATGAAGAAATCGATCACCTGCAGGGTTACCTGGTAAAAAGATTTATCCGGAAAGGTGACCATTTCCTGAACCTGCATCAGATCAGCCGCCATATTGCTTATCTGGACTCCGGGCTGATGATGCATTATAGCCTGCATGACGGTGTTGAAATACCTTGTAATTTTTCAATAGAGGGCGACTGGATGGGCAGCCTCAAAAGTTTCACCTCCGGTTTACCGACAGAAGTAGCCATCAAAGCGCTGGAAGATACCTGGATCCAAGAGATATCTGCCGAAAATACCCAACAACTGTTTCTTTCGTCGCCCCGCTGGCTGCAGTTTAAAAATCACCTGGTGCAGCTGGTTTTTTTCAATATCACACAGCATAACGCAGACTTGGCAATGCTCGATGCAAAAAGACGTTATTACAAATTTATGCGGGAAAAGCCCGATCTTGTTAACCGTGTTCCGCAATATTATATCGCCGCTTACCTGGGTATTAAACCACAATCCCTTAGCCGGATCAGGAAAGAAGGATAAATCCGGTTCTTACCAAATGTGAACGAATTTCGTATTCCAATCTCGCAATTTTGTGTTTCAATAGTTAAAAACAAATTATGAAACAGGGAAAATCGTTTGCTCATCTTGAGAAAATCAATATCAATAGCGCTGCTCAATGGGTTCTTGTTCGGGGTAAAAATATTGATGCTCCTTTGCTGATTCATGTCCAGGCGGGTCCAGGCCTGCCTATGATCTCGGAAGCAAACGCAATGGAGAGGCGTTTGCACCTGGAAAAAAAGTTCTTAGTTGCTTATTGGGATCAGCGAGGGTGTGGTTTGTCTTTCAGCAAGGACATCTCCCCGGAAAGTATCACCCTTGAACAAATGGCGGACGATATAATCGCCTGCACAAAGTATTTGTTGCAGAAGTACAATAAACGCCAGGCGGTAATCGTCGGCTATTCTATTGGTGCTGCTACCAGCCTGATGGCGGCAGCAAAAGACAGCAGCATTTTCAGTGCCGTTTTTGCAGCCGGGATTGACGTGGATATACCGTTTGCCAACCGGTATGCTTTGGACTTTTCCATGAAAAAAGCTGTAGCCGGAAATAATATGAAGCTAGTGGGAAAGATAAATAGCTTGGCTGGCGATCCGATTGTTGAAACAAAAAGGTTCCAGAAAAGGGCCGAGATATTGACAAACCTTGGTGGTATAAAGGCAGGCAGCAGTTATAACAGCTTAGTTTTAAGTACGGTCAAGAGTATGCTGTTTTCAAAGTATTATGGAATCGGGGGCCTGCTAAAAACGATGAAAGGAATGGCCTTTTGCCAAAATGCTTTGCTGCCGGAATTGAACGGCTTTAATCTCTTTCAACAAGTGACAAAAGTATCGGTTCCGGTTCATTTTATCCAGGGCAGTTTAGATGGTATTGCGCCGCCGGCGAAAGGCAAGGAATTTTACGAGCATTTGCAAGCGGTTGACAAGACCTATACCGTATTTGAAAAGTCGGCTCACATGCCGCAGTACGATGAATCCGGCAAATTTTCAAATTTGATAGTATCACTTTTAAAAAATTGATTTTAAATATCTTTCCAATGACAACTATTTTACAAAGTAACGAAATACAAACAGCGGCTTTTTATTGCAAGGGTAAAGAGGTAAAAGTGCATGCCGTTCAAACAGGTTTGATCTCTGTGAAGGAGAATTTTCTGAACCAAAAGGGGCAAAGTTTCCTTAGCAAATTGAATATCGCTTTAGGCAGTGCTTATGCGGGGTTTATGCCCATTTGGGTGTGGGTGATCGAACATCCTGAAGGGATTATCGTCATAGATACCGGCGATATTGAAGCGTCCTCCCACAAGGCTTTTTATAAGGATGAGTCGATGGGTACGAAGTTTAATTTGAAGGCGATGTCGAATAAACGGAATATCAGTAAGAGGGATGAATTAGACACGCAACTTGCAAGGCTGGGGATCAGGCCGGACCAGGTATCCAAGGTGGTGTTGACGCATTTGCACGGCGATCATACGGACGGCCTAAAGTTTTTCCCGGGCAATGAAATTCTAGTTAACGAGGCTGAACACGCAAAGCCCTATGGTAATTTGCCGACTACTTACCCAAAGTGGTTCAGACCGACATTGGTGAATTTTCTAAAAGACAGGCTCGACGTCTTTGATGTGGCTTATCCTGTGACAAAGTCGGAGGATGTATTGTTAGTACCGACACCTGGACACACACATCATCACGGTTCCGTATTGTTGAAGACGGACAACGAGCATATTTTATTTGCCGGTGATGTGTCCTATAAGTATCAGCAATTGTTGGATAATAAGTTCGCCGGGGCAAATATCGATTACGTAGCATCCCAAAAGACTTATGATAATGTTTTGAGATATGCGAAAAAATATCCGCTTATTTACTTGCCCTCTCACGATGAGAACTCCGGGTGCAGGTTAATCGGAAAGGAGTGTTTACCAAGGGATATTTTATTGAAATCTGCTTAAGAAACCTGGCCGCATGTGCCGGCCGTTTATGGATCCCGTATCATCAGGTCGATCATGGTAATGTCTCTGAGCTGACGGATGGGCCCGGAGGTGAGCCTTTACTGTGGTGATTGATGACTGAAAAAGAAACGCCATAAATGACGAATTTGTGGCGTTTTGATCAATTTTGTGCGAGGAGCATAAGGAGAAAAATGAGATCACAAGAAAAGCCTCATAAAATATTAATTTACAATATTCTATTAAGCCAAGCGGTGAGGGAGGGGAATGAACCTTGTGGCTTTCCGCGTTTATTTTCAATGCTTTGGACCCAACTGATCGGCTCGGAGCACCGAATTTTCCACCGCGTGATTTGGGTGAATTTGAACTAAGATAGCATAAATATAGCAAGGGAGGGAATTGATATGCTAGTGCCGAAAATGACTAGCTGAAAGTAAGGACGCGCAGTTGAATGCCTTTGTGAAACGGCCTGAGCTAATCATATTGAAACGGCCTTATTGATTGGGAAAAGAGTAAATTGCTTTTATTTATTTTCGTCAATCCTATATATTTTCCTTTGTTTAAATCGGCCCTATAGGATCTTCTTAGTGAATTGATTGTTACTACCAGGTAAAGCGTGTCCGAATAAGGGATAAGAGAAATGTTTCCAAATACATCAACCTGCATTTTATTTTTTCCGCTTGGATAAATTTTCACGATTGCCTTAGTAAGGCCGATGCTTGGTTCGCTTGACAAAATAGAGTCTGCGAAAATCTTGTCGCCATTAATCTCCAAAGATGTAGTGTCATTTTTAAAGTGGTCCTGAAAATCAATTTGCCACACAAAATCTCTTTGGATAATCGGCCTTGTATTTAGGCTAAACAGAGAGCTAACAAGGCATATAGACACGATGCCAGTCTTGAACATATAAAAATAATTGAGTCTAAAATTCTTTTAAAACGTAATCAATAATTTCGGTACCAGTCTTAATCAGTATCTGCAAACTTAGGCTCAAATTGGGAACCCATTTTCCTCATGCGGGTACCGATTGCCGGGCTCCAGGCAGTTTAAAATGGCGAATCGTCGAACGTTTGATCTTCTTTTCGGCATGCCAAAGCTCATAATTAGTTTGCAGGTTGGTCCAAAAGGTTGCGCTGTTGCCAAAGGCAGCAGAAAGCTTGACCGCCATTTCCGGGCTAATCCCGGCCCGGCCGTTGACCACGGCAGAAACGTTGGCCCGCGTCATTCCAAGGCCCTTTGCAAGGTCGGTAATAGTCAGATTGCGCTCACTCATAAACAGCTCGCGCAAAACAGTCCCCGGATGTGACGGGGCTAAAGCTCTTTTAAGCATATGTTTTTCTCCTTTTTAATGATAGTCTATATAATCGACATCGAAAATCTCACCTTTACTGTACCGAAAGACAATCCGGTAATTTGGGCTGACCTTGATTGACCAAAAACCTGCATAATTTCCTGATAGCCGGTGGATTCCACCTCCAAGGGCCTTAATATCCTCTTCTGATGCCACGGCATCGAGGGCATCCAGGATGAGGGCAATCTTGGCCAGATACTCCGCAGGAAGCTTTGAACCATTCCCTTTTTCAAAAAAGAGCCGCAATCCTTTATGAGTAATTGTCTGTATCATTTAACGGCAAGAATTTAGGCGTATTGCGTATCGATATACTTTACACTACAAAAATAGGTATTTTAGTCGAAGACGAGAAATACCTTCACAGAAGTCTATTTGATGGAATTTGGATGAAAATGTCGCGCCAGTTCGGGAGAAAAACTGCTTCGTAAAAAAACCTCACAGCATATTGGCTTACAATATTCCATGAGGTTCAGCGGAGAGAGAGGGATTGTCTTCGGCGATCCCGGGGTGGGGGGCTTAAGACCAAATCAATGTCCGTTCGCTGACGCTCACTTCCATTTTGTTTTCCACGTCTGGTCCGAGCAAACTCGTCCCATCCGTTCCAAACAAAATGCCCCGCCGTTGGCGGGTACATAGATTTGGTCTTGCGGAGAGAGAGGGGAAGGAACCTAGGCGCTTTCCGCGTTTATTTTCAATGCTTTGGACCCAACTGATCGGCTCGGAGCACCGAATTTTCCACCGCGTGATTTGGGTGAATTTGGCGGATCAAATATAGAAATAATTTTTTTGAGGGCACAGGCTATTTCGTTAAATTCCATTGTATATTTTAGTTTAATTCTAATTTTAGAATCGTAATGAATATAAAAGATATATTAAGAACCGCGCTCCGTCAATTGGGTAAAGGCAGGGGATATGCCCTATTGAATATCGCCGGTCTGGCGGCGGGGATTGCTTGTTGTCTATTGATCTTCGAATATGTCGCATTCGAACGGAGCTATGACCGGTGGAATCCCTTAAGCGACCGCATCGTAAGAATCCAGGATGAAGAATATCAAAATGGAAAACTGATCGTTCCGTGTGCTTCCGCGATGCCGAATTTAGCGCCGTTAATGATTAAGAATTTCCCGGAAGTTGAAACTGCTTGCAGGCTCTATAAATCCAGTTTTTTATTGTCAAACGACGCCCGCGACGTGCGGTTCAGCGAATCAAACATCTATTATGCCGACGCTTCGGTCCTGAATGTTTTCAATCTGCAATTAACGGAGGGGGACCGTCGCTCGGCACTGAGCGGCGCGGACAAAATACTGTTGTCCGCCACCCAGGCAAGAAAGTATTTCGGAAATGAGGATCCGCTGGGAAAGGTACTGACTATTCGCAGCGAGGGAAGGAAACTGCCGCTGGAGGTGACGGGCGTTTTTCCGGACTTGCCCGTGAATTCACACCTCCGGTTCGATCTGCTGGTTGCTTATAAAACCTTCGGTCGTATCATCGGTTCCTATGGCAACCCGATTGATCCGATGGAGACCCGCTGGAGATGGACCGATTTTTATACGTATGTTTTATTGAAAGACAAGGAGAACGAGGCCGGCTTTGCAAACAAGTTGCCTGCCTTGATCGATAAGTATTATAATGACCAACCAGAAAATCTCGCCAATCGGGACCGGTATCGCTTGGTCATGATGCCGATGCCGGATATCCACCTTTACTCCCACTTTATCCAGGAAGCCGAGCCGAATGGAGACGGCAAATCCGTATCCTTTCTGTTTCTGATCGCGCTTTTTATCGTTGGTATCGCCTGGGTCAATTACACCAATCTGTCTACCGCCCGTTCTTTGGAACGAGCGCGGGAAGTTGGCGTCCGAAAGGTCCTGGGAGCACAGCGGCTCGAGCTGATCCGCCAATTCATGTTGGAAAGCCTGGTGTTGAACGGTCTGGCATTGTTCGTTGCGTTGATCGGGGCATTTAGCTTGAACCGACCGTTTGGGCTACTGGCCGGAAGACCGCTGGGCACGGTCTTCACCCTGCCGCTGGCTTATTGGGCGGAATTCATGGCGGTTTTTCTCACGGGTACGTTTCTGTCGGGTCTCTATCCTGCTTTGATCCTGTCCGGCTATCAGCCGGTGAAAGTTCTGAAGGGGGCATTCAAGAATTCAACCCGGGGACAATGGGTACGCAAAGGGCTTATTGTTGGTCAATTTGCCATTTCCATCATTCTCATTGCTGGTACGATCATTGTCTACAGGCAGGTCAGTTTCATGCGAAGTCAGCGGCTGGGGGCCGATATCGATCAGACCCTTGTTCTGAAGGGCCCAACCGGCGGCGCCTATAGCGGGCCTGCTAACGCAGCTTTCAGGGAGGAGATTTTGGGAATAATCGGCGTAAAGAGTCTCACCGCATCATCCCTTGTATTGGGTGAGGAGAACCTTTGGTCGACAGATTGGGAATGGATCGGAAATCCGCATGGAAGGCATATTGTCGAGACGCGCATGCTGGAGATAGATGAAGACTTCATTCCGGCATACCGAATTCGGGTGATCGCCGGCAGGAATATCACTCGCAGTATTCCTTCGGATCGGAGATCTGTTCTATTGAATGAATCTGCGGTGAAAAGCCTGGACTTTCCTTCGCCTGAAGCGGCCATCGGACAGTTGGTCTCCACGGGTAGGGAATTTGGATGGGATTCGCTCAAGGTGGTGGGAGTTGTCGCCGATTATCATTACGAGGGGCTGCAAAAGGTCATTGAGCCGTTGGTGTTTGTTCCTCACGCGGATGGCCGGGCCCGGTATTCGATAAAGATCGAAGCTGCCGATGTCGCTTCGTTGATACCGAAAATCAAGACGGTATGGGATCGGAATTTCCCGGATGACCTTTTCTCTTATTTCTTTCTGGATGATTTTTTCGGCCGGCAGTATGTGGAGGATCAGCGATTCGGAGCGGTGTTTGGCTTGTTTGCCTTGTTTGCCGTCGCGATAGCGTGTTTCGGCCTGCTCGGGCTTTCGGCATACAATGTATTGCAGCGATCCAAGGAGATCAGTATTCGTAAGATTCTCGGCGCGACGGAAATCACGTTGGTATATTTACTTTCTGTGGATTACCTCTTATTGGTTGCAGCGGGTTTGGTCATTGCTGTGCCTGTTGCCTGGATCATGATGGATAAATGGTTACAAAGCTTTGCTTATCGGACAGCCATCAACTGGTGGATATTTGGTATCGCCGGTTTTTTGGCGTTGCTGGTGGCATTTTTTACCGTCGGCAGACAGGCATGGAAGGCGGCGATGACCAGCCCGGTCAAAAATTTGAGGTCGGAATAATCGGCTATAGCTTTAATTTTTTACGAAAGTGAAACGAATTAAATGAATCCAAATTTTCAGCGGAGAGGGAGGGGAAGGAACCTATGGGCTCTCCAGCTTTATTTTCAAGAAGTTAGGCTCGGGTGACGAGGTAAGGGCACCGAGTTTTCCACCACATGATTTGGACGGATTTGATGAAATAAAGATATCTTTCTTTTGGGCATATCAAAAGAAAATATACTTTCGAAACCAGAATTAATATTTTTTATATCAGAAGGAATAGCAATACCATACAGGTACGGTTTTTATGCATATGCTCATGCTGTTTGATAATCCCTTTTTTTAGATGCTCAAATACGGGTAAATCGCTGAAAATTTTATTTGCGGGTGATCTGATGCTCGACCGGGCAACAAAATCCACCATTAAAAGGTATGGCCCGGCATTTCTTTTCGCGAATATAAAGCCATTATTGAGTACTGTCGATTTCTCCATCGCCAATTTAGAATGTGTTATGGCCGACACCGGCCTAAAGCCGCTCGATAAGCGATTCGTTTTTCGGGGTAATCCTGAATGGCTTTCCATCATTCGCGACAACGGTATCACTCATCTGACCCTCGCAAATAACCATAGTTTCGACTATGGGGAGGAAGGTGTTCGTCAAACTGTTGCCAATCTAAATACGTACGGGATCAAACCCATAGGCATTAAGGCCAAAAATTCGGGAAGCTATTTACCCATCACCATAGAAAAAAACGAAATCCACTTAGCCATTTTCGCCTCGTGTCTTCTGGGCCAGCAGGATACGCTAATCTGTACTGAAACTGCTTCCGTTTTGTCTGACAAGATCCGGGCATTTAAGAAAATACATCCAACTTATCTTGTCATTGTATGCCTGCATTGGGGTATAGAATTAAGATCGACGCCGACACCCGAACAGATCGAACAAGCGCACTTACTTATAGATGCGGGTGCCGATGCCATTATTGGCCACCACCCCCATGTAGTACAAACCATTGAAAATTATAATGGAAAATATATTTTTTACAGTATCGGCAATTTCATTTTTGACAATAATTACCCTCCTTGCAATACCGGAATATTCGGAATTTTCTCATTATCCAAAAATGGCATAGCTTCCGTTGACATCGTGCCATTTACCATGCTGCATTCACAACCGACGGTAATGAGTCCGGAAGAATCTACCTTGTTTATGAAAGCAATAGGGTCCGTTTCAAAAAATATAACGATAAAACAAGATGGCAACCGCTGGGAGCTTTTCTAATTTTATAAGCATACTTATAGTCTTAATTGCTTCTTTTTTTATCGGTTCCTGTACCAATAGTACTTATTTCTCAAAGTCCATACCTATTCGCGACGCCTACTTTAAAGGGAAGGTGATCGTTGAAAAGATTGAAAAACTAGACAAATACCGCATTACCATTATCGACTCTGTCACTGGCGGGAGTGATCACATCTATACGCCTTATGATGTTTTTGAAATGGAAACCGGAGATGTAAACCATGATGGCAGAACCGATATTTGCATTGGCATTATCAAGCCCACTCCGTTCGATCCGGTCTTAAAAAAACGATTGTTCATCTTTCAGATCGATAGGGATTACATCCGTCCATTATGGTTGAGTTCAAGGCTGGTAAGACCCCTGGAAGAATTTGCGGTCTTGAGTGACGAAGAAGGATGCAGGATTCGAACTATTGAAAGAATAAATCCCGGGATGTTTTGCATCGCTGAATATAGATGGGAATCTTTTGGGCTGACCTTTATAAGAATTCGAAACGATTCATTACATTATTCAGATGCTCACTCGTTGTTACTCAAATAGAATGTTATTCAAATAGAATGATTTATAAAATATCACTTTTATGAATGTGAAACCATTTTCCCTTTTACTACTCCTTTTATTGTCTGTTGGTTGTAAATCGAAAAAGGAGAAAAAAGCTGCGCCCGCAGCATACTCACTTAGCCAGGCTCCTTCCAAGATGGCTAATTATGACGAAGGCTATCCGCTGACAGCTGATTCCGTCGATTCAGCCGCTACCTATAATTCAGTAGAGTACAAGGAACATTATCGCGATTATTATAAAGACAAAACATCGCCCCCTCCCTTTGATTTTAATATGGATCTCTCCCACAAGACTTTCCAGGAGCTTAGGCTATTGAGGGCAGAAATACTCGCGCGCCATGGGTTTCTATTCAGTGATTATGTGTTTCGTTCGCATTTCAACGCCACTAACTGGTATCAACCTGTTTTTTGGGACGACAAATTCAAAATAGACTTGAGCGATGTAGAAAAGGCATTTATAGCGAAGGTTTTGAATTTAGAACAGGGATTGTATAAAAACAACTATATAGATTTGAATGGAACAAAGAAAGCAAACTTTGAAAATGTAGTCAACCGGGAACAGTTTGATAATATCCCTAAGGAGCTTGTAGAACACTTAGAGGTTGATGGCTTTGCCATTAACGAAGGAGAACATGAGCAATTATTTCATGTATACGACGAGAATTATTACGACTATACCCCCAGCTTTATAACCACTGATCTTTATCTCCAGGCATTACATATGCATATCAGTAAAGAAATGCAATCAATAGAAGAGGAAAAAATGATCCCGCTTCTAACAGAGTTGATAAAAGACCAAATCATTATTGCAAAAAGATATGCGGCTCCAACAAAAAATCCAGTTATCATAAAAGCCTCGGAATGGAATGAGGTATATTATGCTATTGCCTTATCGTTAATAACCGGGATGAAGCAGAATGTGCCGGCAGAATATACTACATCGTACGAGTACGAATATGGACATGCCACAGAGGGCCAGGGACAGAAATCTGATTTCCTTGAAGACCCTTTAATGGATTACACCCAATTCCAACCAAGAGGAAACTATACCAGAACGGAAGCGCTAAAACGATATTTCAAATGCGTAAAATGGTTAAACTCTGCCTCCATCTACATTGATAATGATCCAGGTTTAGCCAAAGCGGTTTTACTGGCGGACGGGCTGCTTCATTCTGATACCTCATTGAAAAACTATCATACTTTTTCTAATATCATACAATTTCTCGCCGGAGAAGAAAATAATCTTTCGCTCGCCCATGTGATAAAAGTGCTACAAGAAACAAAGTATAAAACTGTCGAGGAATTATTAAAACCAGAAAACCTTGACAAAATGCGCACCGCTCTATATGCTGCCGATCCGCGAAAAATGTTTCCAAAGGGAGGCAATGAAACAACAACCAATGTCCTAGCTAGAAAAAAAATCTTGTTCACAGCAGGCAGGTATACCTTTGACGGAGACATTTTGCAAAGACTGGTCGATATTACGGACCCGGTACCAAAACGCCCCTTCCCCAAAGGATTAGACATTTTTGCCGCCATGGGAAACCATCAAGCCGAAGATATTTTGCTGAATGTGTATAAAGAAAAACAAAATTGGGAAAGTTACCCCGATTCATTAAATGCGCTTAAAAGAAAAATGGAGGGGTTCCATTATTGGAATCAAAGTATTTATAACAAGCAAATGGAGACAGTCCTTTCTCTTCAACAGCCCAATCCAGACGCTCCATATTTTATGCAATCATCCAATTGGCAAAAAAAGAGTTTGAATACGATGCTGGCATCGTGGACGGAATTAAAGCACGATATGGTACTCTATATTGACCAGCCCAACGCGGCGGAAATGGGCGATGGAGGTGAAGTGCCGCCACCCCAAAAAATAGCATATGTTGAACCACAAGCAGCATTTTGGGAGAACTGTATTGCTTTGCTTAGCCTTAATAAGGAGGTACTGCAGGAGAATGAACTGCTGACAGAAAAGTTGGACTATAGAAACATGGAGTTATCAGAAATGGCAAGTCTGTTTTTAAGAATAAGTAATAAAGAACTCAAGAATCAACCCTTATCCAATGCAGAATTCGATAGTCTATCGTTTATTGGTGGACAAGTGGAAAGCTTAACACTGAAAATTATCGAATCTAGCCAATCTTCCACTCAATCTGTTACTACTCCTGACCGGTACGTAGCTGTTGCAACCGATGTGTACACTTACAATGACAAGTGCCTTCAGGAAACGGTTGGCATGGCTGATGATATATATGTTATTGCAGAAATAAACGGGTTATTATATCTAACTCGAGGTGCGGTCTTCAGTCATTTTGAATTTACTGGCCCTTCCAGTGACAGGCTAACCGATGAAGAATGGCAAAAACAATTGTTGGACCATAAGACCCCACCACAAGCCATTTGGATGAATGATATAAGGATAAACGTACCACAACCCAAAACCGCACCCAATTTTAATTTATACTAAGTCTTCTTTATTAAGTCGGACTTACCCAAAGATTAGAATGAAATTGATAAGACGTGAGCCTGGGAAATTGTTAATAAACAAAAAGCCTCATAAAATACTTGTTTATCAATATTCTATGAAGCTCAGCGGAGAGGGAGGGGAAGGAACCTAATGGCTTTCCGCGTTTATTTTCAATGCTTTGGACTTGGGCGACTTGGTAGGGGCACCGAATTTTCCACCGCATGATTTGGGTGAATTTGACAGAATAAAGATATCGAAAATCGCCGTTTCAGTTGGCGTTACTTCATTCGCCAGATAAATTATTTTTCGGGCTTTTTAAATGAAATGCCATCAGTAAATGGGAGAAGAGAAGGAATATAGAGGCTATCTACCTTAATTTTAAGAACGAGCGGTGGGGGCTCAGGGTGCCCTTTCCCCCAATATTGAGCTATCTTGTTAATCTCTTCCCTAGAAACACTAGAATTAAACAGGCTGTCTGTTGCCCACTGCAATCCATTGTATGTATACACGACGGTTTTAACCTTGGAATCGTTCCCGTAGATATATCTCCATGCAAAGGTAGTATAGCTGGGCTCGAGAAGGCGGGTAAGAATCAGATGAATTACTACCGTTTTGGGGCTATCTGAAATATTATTTATTAGTTTTTGAATCTTCTGGTTGTCCTTTAATGTAATCAATCTTTGGGCATCGTCATACAAGGCTATTTCCGGGAAATATTTCCAGGCGACTCCAGAGGACGCCCAGCCCAACTTGCTTATATAAATGTCTACAGAGTCCCCTTGCAACGGCTGAGCTCTGGCCGAAACTATGGTGATAACAGTGAAAACGACTATAATTGGTATCTTCATTTTGGTTTACTGAATGATGCTCTGAATGTTAAAAATGCATAACGGATCAGAAATGATTTTTTCGCTGGTCCTATCCCTTCCAGAGTGAGATGCTGTCTCCTATGAACTGATCAGTCCATATTCCTAAACCACTTTCAGACATGAACCCACAGTGCTAATCAAAAGTTGTGGACAAATATACGAAATTATACTTGTCCATAAGATATTCTGAAAGTATATTTGTGGCCAGATATAAAGAGACAAACTCGTCCACAAACTGTATGGCTGAGACTATAATCGGCAGGGATGCCGAAAAGAAAATATTGCGAGACATGCTCGGCTCCGGGGAAGCAGAACTGATTGCTATACTAGGACGTCGTCGCGTGGGTAAAACATTCCTTGTCCGAAATTTCTATGAACAAAACCTGGTCTTTGAATACACCGGGGTTCATGAAGCAGGCCTCGAAGAACAACTGCATAATTTCAGCAACGCGCTTCAGCAAGCTATAGGGTCTGCGATCCCTCTGGCTTCTCCAACGAATTGGATCCAGGCCTTTACTTTCCTCAGCAATTTTCTGAGAGTGAAATTAACTAGGGGACGATCAGTCGTACTTTTTGATGAATTTCCCTGGATTCAGACCCCCAGATCGGGATTCCTTTCGGCTTTTAGCCATTGGTGGAATACCTGGGCTTCCCGGCAGCCAAGTTTAAAAGTTGTGATTTGTGGGTCGGCAGCTTCCTGGATGATTGAAAACATCCTTAACGACAGAGGCGGCCTTCACAACCGGGTAAGCCGGACAATCCGTCTACTTCCCTTTTCCCTGAAAGAAACGGAAGAATTCCTAGTCAACCGTAATATTAGACTGGACCAATACCAGATATTACAACTCTATATGGCAATGGGAGGAATTCCTCAATATCTCAAGCAAGTCGGCAAGGGCGAAAGTACCGCACAGGTCATAGATAAGCTTTTCTTTGAGAAAAGCGGCCTCCTCAAAACGGAATTTGCAAATCTGTATCAATCCTTGTTTGCTAACGCCAGCCACCACGAAGCCATTGTCCGCGTATTGGCAAAAAAAGCACAAGGGTTGAACAGAACGGAAATTATCGAAGCCTGCCAGTTTACTACAGGAGGAGGCACTACACGACTATTCCAGGAACTGGAAGAGTCCGGATTTATCATGCAGTATATCCCCTTCGGCAAGACCTCCCGGGATAGTGTTTACAAGCTCTCCGACGAATACTCTCTTTTCTATCTGAAGTTTATAGAGAATGCTCGAGCTAGCGGCAGCGGCACCTGGCATAAAATAGCTACCGGGCAGTCCTATAACAGTTGGGGTGGTTATGCCTTCGAAGCAATCTGCCAAAAGCATGTGCCGCAGATTAAGCAGGCGCTTGGGATTGGATCCGTTTATACCGAGATCTCGGGTTGGAGATATAATCCCAAAAAAGGTGAAAAGGGCGCTCAAATTGACCTCCTACTTGACCGGCGCGATCATTGTATCAATCTTTGCGAAATAAAATTCTCCACCGATCAATTTGTCATTGACAAAAAGTATGCAGAGGAGTTTGAAAAGAAAATAAACGTGTTCAAGACGCAAACCAAAACGAAAAAGTCGATCTTCCCAACAATGATCACCACTTATGGGGTAGTGAAGAATAGTCATTATTCTAGTCTCATCCAAGCAGAAGTGTTGATGAAGGATTTATTCTCGCGATAAAGAAAGCATGACTCGCGAAGATCTCGGGTTCAGGTTCGGGAGGAATTGCAAGTCGCAAAAAACCTCACAGAATATTGGTAGACAACATCATGTGAGGCCCAGCGGAGAGGGAGGGAATTGCATCCCGCCTCTTATGCGTTGGTTATCAAATTCTTGGTGGCCTAGGAGGGGTGAGGTCACGAATTTGGCGAATGGCAAAGAGCCTAGGCGAATTTATCGCCACGAAGGTAAGGAAAAGTGTTTGGAATTTCGAGGTATTCGTGGTCAATTCGTATGACAACCAACAGCTATTATGAGAAAATTATTCTTAGTTATCGAGAAAGGCGCTGATATGGATCTCTGGGGACGTGTGTCTTTCGAAGACAACTTAATTGTGGATTCCGCCCCATCCCTGGAATCATTAGACAGGAAAATCAAAATAATCTTGCACGATTTGCACCGCATCGAACCCGCATCTATGGAATTCGAGATTACTCATATAACGCTACCATTTTCCGAACCTTCAAACTTTTTGCCAAGAAGAAGCCCATAAAATGAAAGTACTTTTTTGGGTCTATACATTTTTATTTACCATTGTGGCCAATTCGGAATTTTAAAAATCAGCTTTTAAGGAATCGCGACAATTTTATGTCCTCATTATTTCTCTTTAGAGGAACTACGGTGGGTTTTAAAGGCAATAAAGCAGCCATTTCGATCCCTTATACCAGTACCTCCACTCATCCGGTGAAGGCGCTCTGGTTTGGGTTGGAGTGTTTACCTCGAAACCCGGGCAATGCGGTTATCTATCTGGCAAATATGGAGAATCTAGCCCACCTAAAAACCATGCGAAACTGTCTGGCTTCGGTTGAGGATGAGCTTGCTTTCGGGATAAGGCCTGAGAAGTTCTATCCATTTTGTGAAGGTTATGTTCATGTTACCGAAATGCAGGAAGTTTTACGGTCTTTCGGAATAGATGGTTACCAAATAGTTACGAGAAACAATATCACGTCCCATTGCGAAACTACCCAGACATTGAGCCGTGGTACTATCGATTTGATTGTGGCAGAAATGCGGAAAAAACTAAGAAAATGAGTAACTTGTATCAGTTTAAAGGAATTGCTGGAATGAAACAACCGATGGAGTTAACAATATTGGGAAAAGCCGGGAAGAAAGTGCTGCAGAAGCTTTCGAAGAGATATTTTATGTCCCGGAAGAAAAGGTGGCTGTTCGTGGATTTCGCCGAAATGAATGTTCCTTTGAATAGTCAATTTGACGTCTTGTTAAAGGGAGATAATAAAGCGCTGATTCCTTCTTTTTATAGGGTAACAGTGTTAGAATGCCTGGATCAATTTGGCAACCAGTTAACCGCTATACCGGAGGGTTACAAGACAATATGCCGGCTTGAATTCCATCCCAGGGTTCCGACAGCGATCGACGAGTTGCCCTCCCTCGATACCTGGAAGAGCAACCCTTCCCATATTACTCTTGCAAATCACGCGAATTTGCAGTGGGCATTTGGCGATCTTTATGTGAATGATCTTTCTTCCTTGGCTTATTTTACGGTCCTTGAACAAATGACGGCTAAAAATCCGGTTCGGTCGGTATCTGATTTCTATTCTCTGTTGGAGAAGAAATTTAAGATGGATAAGAGCCAGGCCGATAGGATTTTAGGGGTGTTTATGCAGATGGGGAAGATTAAGCGCACCATAGACAACGATATCGAACTGGTTCCGGCCGTGTAGTTTGCCGCCCTTTTCAGGATATTTCCATTTAATGTTTTCGACAAGCGAAAAGCCCTATATCGTGTATTTTGCTTCATTTGTCATGGCGTGGTCACTTCCGCTATTAACGCAGTAAAATGTTCAAGGTCGCTTTTTTCAATTGCACATAGAAGAATTTCAATGACATCCCGGCATTCAGTTGGGTCTAGCAGATGCAATAATTTATTTGTGCTCAGACTATGGGAATGATAATGCACAAATTTTCTTACGCGCTCGCATTTTACAACATCCTTGATCAACCGTTCAATATTTTCATCAATATTATGAGTCGACAAATACTTAAATGCGGAAAACGTTTCTAAAAATCGTCGAACAATATTTGGCAAATTATATAGTTGACTGAAGTTGGTAGCAGGGTTTGCTTTAAATGAATACATTATTGAAAAAAGGTAAGTGTATTCCGATTTGAATCTAAGTAGCTCCATGGGTAACGGCTTCAAAATTGATGCGTCCGAGGTTGTCCCAATTGAAATTCGCTCAATCAGGTAAAATGATTTGTCGGTCTTTTTCATTTTCTCAAACCAGTCTTTGATGAGATTAAAAAACTCAAAATTATGCGTGGAGATAAAAAACTGTGCAGCTTTGCAATTGTGAGTTTTTGTTGCTGTATCAAATTCATAGAATTTATCCCTAATAAATGAATACGTATTAAATAGATGGTTGGAATCGAGCGAAGAAATGGGGTCATCTATATAGATGATAGTATCTAATAGAACAGCCCCCTTTTCTTCAAGGCTTGTGATAAAATAGGAAAAGGCAATTGCGGTTTTTTCACCCTCACTTAGATTTTTGGCAGTTTTGTCGGCTCTAATAAGCTGAAACTTATTTTCTGTCGTAACTTGTAATAGTCACTATTTGATCGGACAACGAGGGATTTTTTGTTTTATAGGGTTAGGATATAGTTAAGCTGCTGGGGGAAGACGATCCAGCATCTTGTGTCTCGCTAAGGTAATGGATTCGTTAAATGTTTCCATGGGCGTTTTGCCAAAACAATACTTTCCACTGTGTGGCCGCCGATTATTGTAGTAATCCATCCATTCATCGAGGTCATGCTGCAATGCAGCCAAGCTGTCGTATAGTTTCTTCCTGAAGGCGACGGCATAAAACTCCTCTTGCATGGTCCGGTGAAGTCGTTCACAGATCCCATTGGTTTGAGGGTGGCGTACCTGGGTCTTGGAATGCTCAATGCCTTCGATGGCCAGGTACAGCTCGTACTCGTGATGTTCCGGCTTTCCCTTATACTCGCTGCCACGGTCGGTGAGGATCCGGAGTAGAGGTATTTGATGCTCGTCAAAGAACGGAAGGACCCGGTCGTTGAGTGCATCCGCGGCAGTGATGGCATGCTTTGTCTCATAGAGCTTGGCAAAGGCCACTCGGCTATAGGTGTCGATAAAGGTCTGCTGGTAAATCCGGCCTACGCCCTTGATATTTCCAACATAGTAAGTGTCCTGAGAACCCAGATACCCGGGGTGCTCTGTTTCGATCTCTCCAAAGGATTCCCGACGCTCTTTCTTGCGTTCCATCGCTATCATCTGGGCTTCGGTAAGGATAAGCCCTTCCTCGGCTATACGGGCTTCTAAACGCTTCAGCCGTTTGTCGAAAACCTCCAGGTCGTGGCGTTGCCAGACACTGCGGACACCGCCGGCCGAAATAAATACTCCCTGCTTCCGGAGTTCGTTGCAGGCACGGGATTGACCAAAGGCAGGGTAATCCAAAGCCATCTTCACTACAGCCTCTTCAATGGCCGGTTCAACCCTATTCTTTAGAATGGGCTTTCTCCTGCTAACTTCCTGCAGAGCAGATTCTCCGCCTGTGTCGTACAGTTCTTTGATTCTGTAAAAGCTATCCCGGCTGTAGCCGATTACTTTGCATGCCTGGGAGACATTGCCTAAATGTTCTGCCAAATTGAGCAGTCCTAACTTGCTTTTGATTAACTTAGATTCCTGATTCATGATCTGACTTTTTGGGGGTTGACTAATAGTGTGGTAACTTAAAGTTAGCCCCTATTGTCAGATCAAATCTTAACTTCTACA
>Ga0302300_1000293_pt1 | contig 38853 bp, 25 predicted proteins | sample III_Palsa_E1_1_FD_198756 | JGI IMG/M metagenome (GOLD analysis project Ga0302300, IMG submission 198756) | Peat permafrost microbial communities from Stordalen Mire near Abisko, Sweden - III_Palsa_E1_1 | ecosystem: Environmental > Terrestrial > Soil > Palsa > Peat permafrost | place: Sweden...
GATAGTAACTTAATCTTCATGATCAGAATCAGAATCAGAATCAGAACCAGTACTAAAGTCGGTATCGGGGTTAAAATTAGCACCATATTGGTTATGGTCATCTGTTTCATTATCATAAATATCACTATCATCGGTATCATTATCACTGTTATTAGCACTAGCAAAGTATATGTGAAGTTTGTTAACTTCAACATGGATAACATTTCCCTTAGAGTATATAAGATGAGCAATAAGTTCTTGTTGATTGGTGTCACTGTCATCCTCATCTTCCCATTTCATGTAAGCACCATCTAGTTTATCGTATTCATACATGCATGACATCTTTTTCCTACCAGATTCGAACCATTCATTATGTGAACCATGTCTAACACCATTTTTAATATTTGTGTTTAATAGTAGCACACCATTTTCAGACCATAATTTAGATGGTCCATGTTTTTGACCAAAATTGTATGTATCAAGTAACTTCTTATTCCCATTTTTATACCAGAAATATTGAGGTCCATCTAGTACATTATTAAGATAACCTTTCATACTCATCAGTGTATTACTATCTCTAGCACCAACACCAAATATATATTTGTATGTATGGATTAAATCCACTGTAATACCACCAAACTCATAATTGTTAATGTTAATTCGCATTGATTGTAACCATGAACTGAAGAACAGTCCATCATCCTTCAAGTTATCAGGTATTAAACTTAAGGGAAACAAAAGGTATATATCTCGAAGTAAATTATGATTAACGTCATCAAGGATATCTTTGTACGATGTATATTCAACTAGTAACCTTTTAACGTTATATAACAGGTAGTCTGCATCACCAACGATAGAACAGTTTTTCAAACACTCCTTTAATAACCTCTTGTTCCTGTCATTACTTGGTTGTAAAAAATCAATGTAGTCCTCAATTGCCTCCTTCGATACACATTCTACTACTGGTAACACAATATTATTGCTATTATCACTATCAATTGTTTCCAACAGTGACCCATATAAAATTGTATGTTCAAGCTTTTCTCTTTCAATTGAATATTTGGTGTCGCCAACTATCATAGTCACCATATTTAACATATTATATGTATTTATATGTATTTATATGGTGGTTATCACCACCACTACAATAAGTTAATAAACTTCATTTTTAAACATATCATAACTAACCACATATATTAATGTGATAAAAGTGAGGGTAAAAATTAGAAGTGGAAGTGGAAGTGGAAGTGGAAGTGGAAGTGGAAGTGGAAGTGGAAGTGGAAGTGGAAGTGAAAATATTTACAGCATAATATTCTTTTGGGTTACAAGTAAAAAGATATGACAGTTTGGAATTACAATATTATGTATGGAATACCTCTGACACAGGATGAACTAGTTACACTATTTATGTATTTTGCCAATATAGAAGGTTCATGTGTTAGCGATCTTATCTTTAATAATAAGGAATTACAAAAGGTGTCAATTGCAAGGATTATTTCTGACACCTATCATGGCGCTCCTAATCCTCATGTTACTTCACATAATTACCAATCTGCATCATCACAGTCACACTTACAATTGTCATCAACTGATGATGATGATTATAATGATTATACAGATTCATTTACTGACTTCACTGATTGTTTAGAGGAAGATCTTAAGTATTATAATTGTGGATTTATAGTAACATGGAAGAAGAATTATGATACCACAAATTTACAACAGGTTTTAAACTCTGATGTTTACCCTCGTGAAATTCCAACTCCTGTAATTGGATCCCTGAGTTTATCATTCAAATCGAATGATTACAATCTACCAGAATTAACTCGGATTGAGTCTATCCTACCATGGACTGTAAGTCAATTCATTAACACCGCATTTCCACATGGGACAACAGCTCTCCAAATGTCCACCAGATGTGGACTGTTCCTCAATGTTCGACATCAATAAATATCAAGTACAACGCCAACACCAACCACATATGTGTCCAGTGGACACGTAACAACTATTCACAGGTAATATTTAATATAGTAAACATGTTTAAACCAACAAAATGTAACCTGTTTTGTGTTGTTTAACAACACAAGTAAAAATATTTACCACTCATTATAACTTGTTTATTACATCTTCAAGATGTAAAAGTACATCATAATAACATGTAATTATAACTTCATATTTTTGTGATTGTTAAATGATACAAAAATAAAGTATTGCTACACATTTTGGTAATGTGGAATGTATTGAGTATATGTTAATGGTAATTTTACATGTTATACATATCAAATAATAATGTTGTTAATATTAGTGGTTAATTACATCTACGAGATGTAATAAATAAGTTTTAGATGTTTTTGCTGTTAAAATATAGTATTATTAGTATTATTAGTATTATTAGTATTATTAGTATTATTAGTATTATTAGTATTATTAGTATTATTAGTATTATTAGTATTATTAGTATTATTAGTATTATTAGTATTATTAGTATTATTAGTAATGGTGGTATAACAAATACACAATAGTTGCATTAATTATATACATGTCGAAGACTAACATAAAAAAGTATATATGACTGATCATCATCAACGTAACACAAGTGTAATAATGTAATTACTTGTATGGTCACATGATGTTTGTGTGTTTGTGGTTTTGTTAACTACACATATTTTATGCAACTGTCTGTGTAATTACAAGAATAGTTACACACAATTTGGATCCACCAGTATGTCTCAAAGATACTCTATTCCAAATAGATAGTTATCATAGATAATATATATATACAATTACATGAAATTCGTGTAATTAACCATCCACTGACATTATGTGGTTATGTTGTAATAGGTGGGTAATTACCTGTACAAATTACATGCAATCTGTGTAGTCAACTAACCACTAATATCATGTAATTTGTACCAGAGTAAACACATGATTACTAACATTATGCACGCTAACATTATGCACATTAACATAACTGTATCACTACATAATGTTTATAGTTTGTTAATTACACAAATTTTATGTAATTTTACTAATACATGCAAACAAAGTCTCCATATTTGGATTCACGGTTAACTTGAACAGACAATATATCCTTCTTATTCTGGTAAGGAGGATGAGGAGGAGGAGAGACAGGTGATAGGTAGTTATTCTTGTTTATACGAAAGCACTTATATAAAATCCGTGTAAGCGATTGTGAGCTACTTGTAAATCTTAGGTTTACAAACAGGCTCACAAGTAGCAAGCTACGATAGGTAACCATCCACATATGTTATGTGCATGATACTATTATAACTAAGTATTTACAAATGAACAAATTACTAACATAAATAATTATCTGTTCGTAGTTGTATTAACACTTTACATCTCTAAGATGTAAAACAATAAATTGTATGATATTAATACCAAACACTTGTATATAATCTAGTATTCACATATGTTGAAAGTATAAGAATGTATAAAAATATAACATTTCATTATACATTTTGGAGATGAGGAAGTGTGTACATATCACAATAATTGTTCTAAGATACATAAAGAAGGTCACACCGCAGGGCATCTTTTTGGATCAAGAACATATTGTTGAACTCATCCCTATCAATCCAATCTTGCTCTTGTTGTGTGGTGGGATAATTTATATCTCTCCATTCGTAGTAGTCATCATGATAATCATCCACATCTCGTCCCTCAAGTAGGTAATGTGGATGATAGGTTTCAACATACTGTAAGTATTGGCCTCGAGGCCAGAAAGGGTTGTCATCACCCCGTTTGACACCAGTGAGTGCTTCAACATCAAAGTACTGGTTATAGTCATGTCCAAGTCCAATAAAAGAAGATGGGTACAAAATTACTTGGGCTTGTGATAGGTGAAAGATAACAGGTGCATTGTTATTAATATGAACACGATAAATGTTACCATGATCACTAACGTAACCTTGTGTGTAAACTAAGTGGAAAGTGGTCGACACCGGATAGTCAAACATAAACTTATCACCCACAATTCTATTAGCAGCTCGATAAACAACAAAGTTGGTATTGGGGTGTGGCATAGCTTTTATTATTCTCTTCATTTCCCTATCGAAGGCCAAATCCCACTGTGTTTCCACTTTCTGTCTAATACGAAAGTAGGACTCATAACCAGTCTCGTTAGTGTATAAACTTATGATAGCATAATCATGCAAGTTGTGTAGATAATAGTCGTAACATTGTAAACACCAATTAGGTAAATACTCATCGTTACTGATGATGTCAATACTATCTGTTAGTTGTTTTAACAGTTGATACTTATTGTATTTGGCGAGCTTATTAACGTTAATAAGCTGTCACCAATGGTTGCTGTCTAAACATCTCATAGTCTCGTTTCCAATTAACAAACTTATCCATTGTTAGTTTATTATGTTGACAACTATTAATATAAAAGATCATTTAACACATACACATGTATAATCTACTCCAAGTATTAACAGTAAAATAACATATTTGTTATACTCCAGAAATATAACTATATACTAAACATCTTCTACGTTTATAACATATGTTGTATATAACATATACATACATATTAATAATAGTGAGAGGGAGCGTGTTGGCGTTATAATTTTATTATCTTGGTAATTTTATAATTTGGTTAATGTTACATCTTTGAGATGTAAAATTTACAACATGTTGTTTATGTTTGTATTATTGTTTTCATATCGTTTGATACAACAATGTGTGAATTAAACAGTAGATGACAGAGGAAAACACAGATCAGTCTTCCTACACACTTCCTCGTAACTGGGTTTTTGGTTATATCTGGTTTGCAAGTAGCCAAGTTTGCACATGTCCGTTACAGCACAGTGAACATCTTCACTATCAAAGTAACCAATGTCAGCCTTGATCATAGTCTTAATTACATCTGTAGTTGGTGTGAACTCAACTGGTACCAACTGTAAAATGGGAATAACACTTACTGCTAAGGCAATTGGACCAGTCACACCTAATGGATAAACAATAATACCCTCATCAACCAAATCGGCAACTGCCCGATAGACATCCTTAGCTTTAATACTGTTACCATTATCACTATTAAAATTCTTTGATTGTTGCATCACACTGTCAACCACTAAACTTGTCATCATACCCAAACCTCTATTGGTATCGTACATTATACTAGTGACTTGTGATTTTACGGTTTGACTCGACATATTTATGTTCGCAATACTACTTGTCTTAACACATTATCAATTTGTTCATTATGTCACACCCCTTTACGTTTTGTTGGTAATAATAATATAACCAATATATACTCTACATAACACAGAAATACCATACATTAAAATTTTAATGTACCAAATAAGTATATGTTATATTATGTAACATATATTTTATGTTATTATACACCACAATAAGGTGTTCATCATATGAAATATATGTTATAACATATAACACGTAATGCATTCTGTGTATTACACATATTGTTTAATATAATGTTGTTTCCCAATATAATTATTATACAAGAGAAGAAAGAATAAAAGAGAGAGAAAGAAGAAGGAAGAGTCAGTGACAGATGTTTCTTTACTCAAGATATTTATTACTATTATTATGTTCTGGGAACATAATTGTGTTTTTGAGCTTTTTAGTCATGTAAAAAATACAGTTGACCTTTGACTTACCGAAGATGAGTTATATTAAACATCTAAGGTAACAATTATTGTTATTATTGCTATTGTTAGTTATGGAATGGGTGTTAATTGTGTTACTATCTGGTATTATCATACCATTCATGCTTCGAATGTGGCTGTTGTCCGTGTTCATCGTAATAATCAAACTATTCTAGGTAGGAACTAAGAGTAGCATAATCTTTATAGTATGTTACACTCTTAGTTCCTCCCTGATTCGTAATATGTTCATTTTGGTACAGGTACACCATGTTCATCATATTGCACAGCAGTTGTAATGTTACCATAATAATCCCATCGTGTATGTACTCCACACTTCTTTCCCTGGTTGTAGTAAAACTCGTATTCTTTTTGGCCATTTGCATAGAAATGAAGTCCCAAACCATGTTCCTTATCATTCAAGTATGAGAATATACTCCCTATTTTATTAGCATTATCAGAGTACGTGTTGTATTCATACTCATACTTGTCTTTTTGATTAACATAAATAGCACCATCACGTTCCATAATAACTATTATGTTGGATAACCATAATTCAAGGAATATCTTATTGTTAATGAGGTGCTGTGGCACCAAATGTAGAGGAAAGTACGAGTACATGTCATATAGCAAATTAGTGTTAAAATTATCGCTGTTGATAATATCCTTGTAGTGATCATAACAAAATAGCAACTTCTTAATGTTATGCCACAAATACTTCTGATCACCGATGAGTGAACAGTACTGTAAACATTGTACTAGTGTTTTCCTACTCATGCTCTGTTCGGGTAGCAAGAAGCTAATGTAGTCATGTAACACCTTATTACCAGGGTCTGTTATATCACTACTACTACCATTAGCAACTAATGGAATTACTAATTGTTGGTCTTGGCATGTTTCCATTAATGATCCATATAACAAAGTATGACTTAACTTGTGTCTGTCAATAACATATTGTTCATTGTCAATAGTGAGTGTCACAGTACTTCCACTCACAACAGATGTATCAATAGTATCATCAATAGTATCATCGGTAGTAGACATTGTTATAATAATATTTATTGAGTATTTAATATGTAATATAAATAGAATATCAACTTTACTATTATAAGTGAATGTTTGTATGTGTATTCTCGGAATACATAATAATAATAATAATATTATGGATACAGGTAAGTTTAATAGATTGTACCAACCAATTTGTCGTCGGCGTATATCCTATGAAATGACACCTGTTGCTGTTCAACAACATTGTTATTATCACTAGTGGTTGTTGTGGTAGTCGTAATATGTGTGGGTGTAATATCTGCATCAAACCACTCAATGTCAATACCATGACGTTTGTTGTTAACATAGTGGGTTTGACTTTTTCTCCTGCCCGATTCGTACCATTCGGTCCTGACACCATGAAGTTTGTTGTGTGAGTACTGAATTTCAAGATGTTTATTACCAGTGGGATACCATATAATTTTTGTTCCATGAATTGCACCATTGTAATAATGAACTTCATGTATCTTCTTACCGGTGTGACAATCAAACACAAATCTAATACCTGATTTTATATCCTCGAACTCATAGTTTTCGAAATATGATAGACTGGTTAATACATTGTTGTTATTACTATAATAACATATATATTTGTATTTATCATGTTGGTTGACACAAATAATGTCATCATCACGTGTAACTCGTGCAATGTTGGCTACCCACGAGTAGAAGAAGATGTCATTGTCAATGAGTAATTTAGGTATCAAATGATAAGGAAAGTGTAAATAGATATCTCGTTTGAGATTGTCATTGACATCGTCAACAAGATCTTTGTAATCATCGTAATTGAACAGAAGCTTCTTTACACAATACCATAAATACTCCTGGTCACCAAATAGTGAACACTGTTGTAAACACTCTCTCAACAACTGTTTATCATTGTTTTTATTTGGAGCCAAAAAGTTAACATAGTCATCTAAAGCTCGTTTTGTTGTACCTAATGACTCAGGTGTCGGTAATGTAATTGTGGGTTTGACATCGAGCCCTAGATCAGACTTATCATAACAAGTATCAATGAGAGAACCAAGTAACATTACTTGTTGTATCCTATTCCTCGGTACCACATACCGTTCACTGCCAATTACAAGTGTAATCATCTCCTCCATAATATTTATTTTTAGAGTAACGCCTTGTTATTCTCAACAATATCAAAAGTCAACTTGTATTATTAACACTTACATAACTCCATAATTTCTTTACTATCAATACTTTACTATCTATTTGTTAGCAACATCATCCACTAATTATTACTAATTATGTTATAGTTTTACATTTATAATTAATCTTACATTACTTACAGTAAATATATGTTTCAACATATACATAGGTAACCAATTGTGGTAATATAAAACTGGTAATAATAACCAAATGTTATTAATAATAATTGTATGTTGGATAATATGTAAACACAATGTTAATGTCTTTATACTAATAACATATCTTGTAATCACTAATATAACTACTATATCACATAATAGGTAAACTTCATGACAATATTAATTATGTCTTCTTTGTTAGATGTAAAAATTTTTATGACACAGTGTCATAAAAAATAAGTAGTGGATATAGAACATTTAGTAATTAATGTGTGTTTGAACCATATGTTGGTATGTATAGATACTTGTATTGTAATACAGTCTATTATAGATTGTAAACTCATGTTTATAACACAATGTTATAAAATAATGTATAGGGAAGGAAGAGAAAGGAGACAAAGGAAATAAAGGAGATAATACAAGAAAATAAAAAAGTGGGTTACATGAATATGTCATCAAACTGTTCAGGTGTAACATTCATGAAGGTGGCAGGAAGGATGTCTTGACGACAAACACCACATGTCTTCTTATCCATTTGTGCATAATGTGACTGTAAAAAATAATGTTTGTTGGTACACATACGATACAGTTGACAGGGGTAAATAACATCTAGTGAGATGTAGCATTCAACTGTTGAATCTGTTATGAAATTAAATTTAATATTGTGATCATGTATGTTGGGTAACATACGTACCAGTCGTAAGTGATGCTGGCTTCGACTTTCATCTTGATCTTGATGTTGATCTTGATCTTGTCCTTCATTTTTATTATCATCACTAATAATCTGTTGACAGTAACGTTTGCAAAGTAGTAATGTATGTTCAGGTAGGTGAACGAGTACTCGTTCACACAACCTTTTATCCCTTATGATGTGAATGTCATCTGTAGTGAAAGGTTTTAGACTGATCAATGCCTCTTCAATTAAACCATAATCGTTGTTTGGAGCTGTTTGGGTTATTAGTTTACATAACGCGTTCATTAGTCGTTTTCTATCATAGAATTGTAACTCTGTACTAGTTAAGGTAGATAGAGAATTGCATAGCAGGGTTTCAGGAACCTTATCATGTTGCAATATATACTTACGAAATTCGTCATGTTGAATGTCATCCAAACCTATATGTTCGAAGTGTTTATCTAATAATACATCAGCAGCTAATATGTGATATCGAGTTTCATTACCGTTGTCTAGTAAACACCATAAGTCAATATCAGACCTGATCCCACTATCAAAATAATTATCACTGTTGATTATGCTAACCAATCTTGTTAGTTGTACATCTGTTAATTGTTTACTGTAGTATGTTAATTTGTAACTATATGGAGCTGAAACTAATTGTTCATCTGTCATATTGTCATAATTATCGATTAACCTCCTGATATCCAAATTTGTGATCACATCGATAAATTTTGGGAATGAACTATATAATGTGATCAACTGTTGTCTCCGCTCACTCTTTTTACTTTTATTACTATCTTCACTATTAGTGTTATTTTCATCATTACAATTATTATTGTTATTACTATCATCAATGTTATCGTTAGGATAAAACACATCATTTTGATAGTGCATAGCAATAATAAATTCTTGTCCTAACCTCAAGTTGAGAAAGAAGTCAGATGATGACACCAATAGATTACCTGCATGAGTGATATACTCGTCATCATTGTTAGTCTGTTCAAACTCCAAGTAACGAGTAAATAGCTTAAATAGTTCTTGTCTATCTGACTCTTCTTTGAATACCTGAGGCATAAGTATACACGCTCTCGTGGGAAATACAGGTTGTCCCGTACTAATAGCGCCTAATGCTGCGTCTCTTAATCCTATAGTAGGTATTGGTACTGGTGTTACTACTGATTGTCGTATTTGTGGTACTGGTGTTACTGCAGTTGTTTGTTGTTGTGGTGGTGTAGTTGTTTGTGGTGGTGCAACACTTTGCGCCATACTTTGCACTTCATTTGCACTATTATAGCTGAGACTAGTAACAGTTCTAGTAGTTGCCATCCTTTACGTTAGTAATTAACTACGCTGTAATATTGGATATCATTTTTATGTTTTTACGTGGAAGAGAGAGAGGAAGATATACATATAATATAGTATAAATATTGTACTACAAATATTATATACTCAAAATAACTATTTAACACACAAACAGTTAACACATACACATATTGTTATGATAACCAGTAAATATGTATGACAAGATTGAAAGTAATTACATCCCTAAGATGTAATCAATACGTCAAATAGCAATTGGTTAATAACTCACCATTAATCAAAACAATGTTGTTATTATATTTGTTATTATATTTGTAATTATTGTTATATACAAGAACTATTACATAAAATCCGTGTAGGTAACTTACCATGGAAGTCATGTGAATATATGAGTATTATACATTAGTATAGTAGGTTACTATCACTGATGATCACATAACTTATGTGGTAAGTTGCCTAGCGCAGCTTGCTGCTTGTGAGCCTTAGGCTCACAACCGCTTACACAAATTTTATGTAATTATACTAAAGTGTATAACTACTATTTTTTATGTTTATGAGATAAACATAAGTTAAAATGCTCTTTTATCAGAGTAACAAAAATGGTACACCCATAAGTGTTTGTAGTAGTATTAATAATATAACTATTGTCGGCGCACTATATTAATCTTCTACTTGTCCACACATTTAGTCCTTGTCCACATTACCAATTCTTACTCCTCTCCTCTTATCTTTATGTTCTTATTCACCATTGTTACTATTACTGGTCAATTGATGTGTTTCATACCTGTTTATTGCTCACATAGAGATAATTGGTGTGAGTCGATGACACTGTTAAAATATACCTCATCATCACTGTTTGGTTTGAAGTCGTAAACTAGTAGTTGTATGGCCAATGGTTGGAACTTGGCATCGTGAATTTGGCATGATAATGCCATTATTAGACCCTTCCAATCACAATGACGATATTGACAATATTTAAACCTAGTTGCCAAAGAGTGAGCTAACGTAATAACATTATTTGGATAACAACTGTTGTAATGATCATTGTCACAATAAACATTAGTAAGTTTATCATAGTGGAATAGTATGTGATACCCAACTCCCATCTTGAAATTAACCTTGCAGTCAGTGACTTGTTGCTCAATCAAGGGTAGATATACATCTTTAAATACCGACATATAGGGATAACTATTACTGGTATATTCAACTGTATATGTAATACTACCACTTGTGTTCATGACCCAAATATTAAAAGCCATATTGTTACGCTTAATTACATCGTAACTACTATCACTATCATCACTGTGATTACTGTGATTTACCATCGTAGGTGTAATATTAATTACACTTAACTTTTCATACAACTCCTGACACCCTTCAAACTCTGGAAACCAGTTAATTTCTGTCATTATCGCTACCATCATCACACTATTAAATATAAATAAATAACTACATGTTAAAATATTTCACATTGAACATTCATATAAACATATAAATATTTATACCGTGATAGGTTTTAGTTTCAATCTACCTTAACAAGTTAAAGTGTCGTATGTTAAAAGGAGAGTACACAATTGGTCAAAACAACATACACACATTAAAACATATAATATTTATGTTTTGTATTCCAGGAATACAAAAATTTAAACTTATCTCATCCAATCTCCTTACACCCCAGTACTAGAATGAAGAAGAACAGGAGACAACGACACATGTCTTGAAAGTGTTGGTACCCTCCAACATAAAATTCTCATTCAACATAAAATCCTCATTCAACATAAAATCCTCATTCAACATAATATTAATAATGTTTGTTTACATGACATTAATAGCACAACATTATTAAAATATCGTAGTTATAATTACATATGTATAATGCTTGTTGATAATTTTATTTATAATGTTGTACTAGTTGATGTAAAATGCTGTGTGTGTAAAAATGAATATTGTGTTATGAGGCAGCTGGCGGTGAGGGGAGGTAAATCACATAAACGAATATGGGTGCCTACTATGAACTTATTTATGGTGTTCCGTTAACTTGTATCGATCTGGCTACATTGTTAGTACACATGGCAAAGATGGAAAGTACCAAATTTGGAATGTACATTCGTAACAATAAGGAGTTGGAAGCTAAGTCATGTTCAACCGACAGATTTGTATTTAAGATTGTTCATAACAACTTTGGTTATGGCATCAAAGATTACGATGAAGACTTTCGCCATATGTTCCGTGATGCTGAACAATATTTTATTCATGACATTAAAACCCAATATGGTTGTAACTTTATTGTTACCCGAGAGAATACACAATATGTTGCCATTTTGGGTTTGACCTGTAAGTCGTTCTCATCATACGATGACAACCTCGACAACACTACCAGTAAACTACCCTCTTCCTCTTCCTCTCCTTTTCCCTCTTCTATCTCTACATCCACTACTACAGCTACAACCACAAACACTACCAGCATAATTCCAGATAACCTTGAACAACTACTAAAACTTGTATTTGTTGATGATAGTATTATCACCACATTAAAGTCTGGGTATGGTTTGTACCTTGATGTCACGAGTGACTAATGCATGTTCTTCTCCCTTCTCTCTCTTCTCATTTACTTCTATGTTCTCACATCTAACACTCAACACTCAAGCATCAAGTATTCAACACATGTTGAATATCTCATTAATTCATACCAATTATATTACATCTATAAGATGTAATTGTTAATACACATGTTAAAACTGTAGTTGACAGATTACCTCTAAACAACAAGATATACAACATGCATAGATGTTATTACCAAATAAGTAACTCTCTTTCTGTTTACATTGTAGTTACAAGATATATTTATATACAACAACCAAGTATTACATCTTTGAGATGTAATTAACATCATACAATACTTAATGTTATTAGTAATTTGTCTGTCTTATATTTTGTTTCTCCTAAATACAAGATTACTATAGTTACTGTTAATATTATAATAACATTAAACTGTATAACATTTTTAAAAGTGGTAAGATATATACAATTTATGAGTTGTAGTAATATTGCTAGTAATGTAAATTTATATGTTTGACATATAAACAAGATATTGAAGGAGGTAAGGAAGGAGAGGAAGGAGAGGAGGAAGAAGAGATATTAGATGTCATCGATCCACAGTTGGTCAAGATCGATATGTTTGCTATAGTCAAACACCAACTGTTCCTTTTCGTAACCAACTTGGTTAGAACATACTCTTGTAGTTAAGAAGTTGAAGTCATTACTGTAATGGGTATGACCGTAAACCCATATTTTAACTTTATTACATAACAGATGTGACAGATCTGTTTGGAAACACGACGTTTTTGTGTAACGGGGATGAGATAGGTAATATCCCGGTTTGTTAACCAACGGTGCGTGATGAGTAATCACTAAACAAGGTCTACTACTTTTTGAAATATTGTCTTTCAACCATAATACAGCTTCAGTATGAAGAGTGTTTGTCTGTTCAACTGTTATGTTGTTTGTTTCTAATATCGACAATGGTGAAGATGTTTGTAATGTTGGTGATGATGATGTCTGTGATTGTAGTTGTGAAGACCATATCATCCTATAGTCATTACAATAAACACTTTCTGTCATCAATGCTTGTGACCATAAAGTGGCACCTAAAATAGTTATGTTGTCCAATTCATAAGTGTTATTATCGAGGATGTGTATGTTTGGAAATTGGGAACATATATGACAAATTTTGTCTTTCATGTCAAACATCGGTATTCTTTGATTATTGTAGTACTCATGATTACCCAATACATAAAATATATGTTGAAAGTGTGAACTTGCTGTTTTAAGGAAGTTGGTGTAAGCTTGTTTCTCTTTTACTGGGTTACCAATGTCACCAGCCAAAATTAGGTACTTAGCTGACTGTTGAAATAGCTTATTGTAGTTGAGATTTGGTCTCAGCTCCAAATGCATATCTGACACATATAACATCTTATTAGCCATTCTTTTTATTACTATTACCTTTGGTATATCTTTTTATAGTCACTTAACTGTCATCATTAACATCCTTTATATGCCAAGAATATAAAAATACTACTAGTAACCAACTTACTATTTTAAATTGTGTAATATCTATTAATTAGTGAGATGACTTGTTGGTGTGTTAACATGATCCAATTACACACATAACGACAACACTAATCTTTATCCTCTGAAGGATTTAATTGTTCATGATGTACTAAAATGGGTTGTTTGTATACACTTTATATAAGTGTAATTACATGGCCATACGTGTAAGCGTTTGTGAGACTAAGTCTTTTCACTACGTTTAGCGCAGCTCACCTTCGGTTTATCACAAGTAGCAGACTGCGACAAGCGACAAACCGAAGGTATACCGAAGGTCAGCTGCGCTATATCTGAAGGAGAAATGGCTATGCCAAAGCGAAGCTAGCCTCTGGCAAACGCAGTGACAAGCGACAAGTGACAAGCGACAAGCGACAAGCGCTAGGCAATGATCCACAGCATTCATGTAGATGTGTTAGAAATTAATAAATAGTTACATGTGTTAAATCTCATGGGATTCGTGGATCATTGCCTAGCGCTGCGCTTGTCATGTAATGGTGCTTAGATTACCCATTTATATTGTTTACAATAACCATAATAAACAAGTTAAAGACTTTTATGTATCTTAATAATGTAAACAGGAGTTATGTGTCACGTATTAACAACACTCTTACTATTCAAATTGAAATTGTATATGTTTAAATAATAAAACTATGACTGTTAGTGAGTACAATATTATTTATGGTGTACCACTATTGAGGGAAGAGTTGACAATCCTACTGTCGTTCTTTGCATCTAGACAAGACAGTAGGGTGTATCGTGTTCTCAATGGGTTAGGTCATAATCCCCAACAGTTGTTGTCACGGGTCATCACCGATACATTTGAACCATTCGGACCACATGATGATGATACGTCATATGCTGACATGTTCACTAACTTTACCGATGCTTTAGAGCATGATCTTAAGGCATTCGGTTGTGATGTTATCGTCACACATCAACAAGTCGAAACACCTGAATTGGCATCACGAGGACTTTACGGTTATTCAATGCCAATTGTGGTCATTGGCAACCTAATTAGAAATTTCACGCCAGATTTGAACGACAATCCCGAACTGTTGAGGATTGAACCCGTGTTGCCATGGGCTGTGAGTCAATTGACCGAAGCTGTATTTCCACGCGGTCAAGCTCTGCAAGTTGCTGCTAGATATGGACTGTTCTTAAACACCGAACATAACTAAAATACCAACAATAATAACATTTTTGTATCTCCAAGATACAAAACAACAACAATATTACCTTTACCACCTATTTCTCTCTTATGTTTTATCTGTCTTGCTTATTTATCTTTTATCTCCTAATGATGTTATGATACCAGTTGGTATTGTGACAACATATCAAATGTATGTTATTGTAACATACAAAAAACAAAGAGAGAAAGAGAGAAAGAGAGGGATAGAGAAAGTAGTAGAGGAGAGAGAGTAATAGAGGAACAAGGCATTGTAACAATAATAAGTCCATGATGTTAATCACCAATAGTTAAAAGTAATATAATTATCTGTTTGACAATGTATGGTGTTGATACTATAAAAACATGTAATCGATGCTTAGGGATGGTTTAATGTGTGATTTAGCTATTTGGCAACAGGCGACAAGTATTACAATGTATGACTTTCCCATTTTTTGCATAACGATGTTTTTAGTTTGCTTGATTAGGTAACAGAAGATGTGAGTATTAAGTTTGTTATGACAGATGTTAGCAATCCTATGTTCGTTCTGTCACACGGATAGGAAGATGTTATCACTAGTTGACTTTGTGACATTCTCAAGATGAAGGGGGGGGCAGGAGTGAACAAGAATAAGAACAAGATTGGTGGAAGACGAGATGATAAAATGATACTTATCATAATCTACAAGTTATTCTTCCTAGTTGGTACTTGAGTGTTAACTATGGTACTGATAGCAATATTTGTTACCAATTTCTATTATCACCTAAATATACTATTGATGAAGTGAGAGTAGTCGGAAATGTACCAATGGTATTGTCTGTATTTACATCAAGTTGTAGTGACAACAATAGTTATAGTTATGTATTTCAACCATTGACAGATATTCATCCTGGTCTGCAAAAGTTTGGTGAAACTAGTGATGAGTTTGGTATTCGCTTCTACAATGATTTGAAGTTATGATACTCATCGGTTAATGGATGTGGTTAGTTTAAATTTCGATCATAAAGATGTGAGCAAGGACTATGGCAGTATTGTTAATGATTATCCCACTATTGACATGAGCTTTAACACCCCTCTTTCTCTCTTTCTCTTTATTTGTGTTTATGTTAATTACATAACATATAATATTGTAACTTTACACTGTAAATATACATTTACCCATGATAATTACAAACTTGGATACGAGGGGTAGTGACATGGACATAAAGATTAATTAGATTAATCTTGTAATGGTCAATAGAGATAAAACTGATATATTAACACTATACGTGATTATAAATATGTGTGAGGATACGCAATATTGGACGTACGTACCAGGTTTCGTTGACAACAGTTATTTTGAACTTGTATATGATGACATGAAAAGGTTTGTTAAACAGTATGATGTTAATGTATACGGTAAAGTTTATCCATCTAGACGTATGTCATGTACATTTACTAATGTTGATAATTGTAATGATGATGATAATAACAATATTAAAAATAAGTATAACACTGCATTGTTCAGTTATAGTGACATACCTAGTTACGACTGGAATCAATCACCTGCTATAGTATGGTTGAGACAACAGATGGAGGATCACTGTCAGACAACTTTTGACTACTGTTTGGTACACTTATATCGTGATGGTGAGGATAAGATCGATAAGCATAGTGATAAGGAAGGGTTGAACACTGTTATTGCCAGTCTATCGATGGGTGCTACACGTAAGTTTCGATTCCAGAAAATAGGTATTAGTTCAGGTTGGGATAAGGAGTATGCATTAGCAGGTGGTGATTTACTTATCATGAAGGTTGGTTGTCAAAGTCGATATGTACATTGGGTACCAAAGGAGGTAAGGGTAAAACAACCAAGACTCAACTTTACATTTAGAACTTACGATAAGTAGATGTGGATGGAAAGAGAGAAAGAGAGAAGTGTATCTACTAACATGTGTTAACACAAACATATACAAATATATAATGATATAACACTGTGTTGTATCAAATAAACATAACAATTGTTGTTGTCAATGATAAGGTAAATGTTAATTTTGTATTTTGTATTTTGTTAAGCTTATCAAACATGTGTTATGTAATATTACCCTGTAAAAAATATTATAGTAAGATTTACTTATTTTAATAAAATGTAACATTTTATTTATATTCCATAACAAGATTTTACCTTGTGTTGTAATTTTTTATACAGTAGATAGTAATTGTGTAAAGAATGTGATATATTATTATGTTACAACAAGAAACATTGTCAATCTAGCTAATGTAGTTAATACTTTGCTAGAGGTATGTTTGTTAAATCTTTACAGGTGTATGTGTGTTTATTGGTAACATATAATTATACGAAACCATTGTTGTATATACTCCATATTTTATTTATTGTTAATAATTTGTAACTATCCAACCATTGTAAACACACATTTTTAAACAGTACATCTTGTATACAAGATTTTTGAACTAACAAATAGTAGGTATATATAAAGAGATTTAAGGAGAAATTTGATTACTAGTAATAATAATATATTATTTCTTATACGTTGAATGAAGAGGGAGAATGGAAAGATAAACTAGTGTGAGTTAATAATAAAATTTTTCTATTATACTATCCATACTACAGTTAATATTACCGTTTACAATAAACGGTATTCAAACACAAACATACTTAAGTATAGAATTTGTAACAATATATTACAATGTTAAGATGTTAGTGTAATTAAGTTTTTACTAACATCTTAACATTGTAATATATTAATATCACAAACAGATGTTTTGGTACTTTTTATATTATAATAAGGTGTTAACTCTATATAATATTATTATATAAGTAATACTCTTATTAATACTTGTTTCCACAAACATATTATTGCATTTATAACTTATTATAAATGCAATAGTATATGTTATGAATACGTTTAATATTTAAGGTGATTACTAAATACATATTGTTAACAATAACACTATAAGATTCTAAATCTTATACACTTTAACGTTAATATAAAGTAAATTGGATATACCACTTCTCATCTTATCACTGTGATATGTTTAAAACCATCAGATCACATAGTAATAATATTATTAGATATAATTAATATTTATGTTAACCACTAACATAGTAATTTTAATACTTATGATATATCAAACATGCTCATACTGCAAATTTTATTTTAGTAACTACGCACATATGTATACATTTGTAACTTTCCTGATCCACCTCAATCAATTATTATCTTCCATTACACTCCCAATTTGTATATTAGTTATGATTATGTTATACTATACTACGCCATATTACAATTTATAATAATAGTGTCTATTTTATCTTTAATCTACCTATTATATTGTTTATTAATAATAAGTACTATATTTACGTATTAGTATTTTTTTAATACAAAAATGTTTTGTATCTACTTCCTATACATATATTAAAATGTTATTACTTATTATTTTACTTTATTCGTTCTTAAACAAAAGAATATTTGGTTGATCCTCCACGATATAAGTATGTAATATATTAATGATAATTAGTATATTATATAATTATTTATTGTAAATAATAATGTTATATTGGCATTAGTACAACTACTAATATTTATATAAGGCTTTTAGCTCAATATTACAATAGTGTTTAATTTATATCTTATTTATTTAAAGCAAATAGCTAATTAATATAAAATAATAAATTATGTAAAATATTTTGTTTATTGAACATAAACAAAAAGTACATACAAGTTAAACAAATGAAATAAAACGTAATGTTATAACATAATTGTAATGTTAATATAAAATAGTATTATAATTAAACAATATGTATAAAATATTACATCATAATAATTATTGTAGTTTATAGTAGATATGTGTAATTTGTGATAGAATTAAAAATTTTAAAGATTATGAAGTTAAAATATATATACCTCACTACACATATTTATCGTTTTCATTATAAATAAATGAATATCATGCATACACATATGCAAAAATGTGTCTTTTGAAAAATTATTCACGATAAGAAGCTAATATACTTAAGAAATTAAACCTTGTTATATCATCAGATAATTTTTATGTTAAATATTTTTTTAACCATGTATAGTATAATTGAAAATATGTTGTCAAAGTATCTTTTTGAAAAAAATACTCGTAAAAATAAAAAGTATAGTACACTACTGTTACTACCCTTGTGTATCAATCTACACTAATTAGTTTATTTATAATACTATACACTTATAGTATATAATATAATATATAAATAAAATTATTAACAAGATATATATCATGATATATGTTGTATTTATTACCGATCACAAGTATTAAATATACTATTAATTATAACCTTATAAGATTTAGAATCTTATATTTCTCGCTTACATTACATGTTTGTATAGTATATAATATAATATTATTCATTGCATTAATTATACTACTGACATGTTAACACATTTTAATATTTTGTATGTTTATTGTACATTATCTAAAGTTTTTATGTATATAATTATTAATACATAAACTATCTTTATGTATGTTTACAAATAATATTTTTAGTATATAACATTATTTGTAAACATAACTATTTATATTGTTACAATTGTATTAATATATAATGTGTTGAAAGTTCAGAAAAATATAACATACTCATTTTTTTATATTCATATGCTACTCTTGTCCTTCTCTACCTTACTCCTTTCCTTCTATCTTTTCATTCACCATGCATGATATTCATAATAATATTGTTATTATGGTAAAGATATATTACATAATAATAATTATGTATATAGATTTAATAAATAACATATACTAAATCTATATACATTACTTAAAATAAAACTAATATGTAAGTGAATGTTAATACTATAAGTAATATTATATTTATATAATATACATGTATTTACTTTCATGACATATAAATAATATTAATAATTATAAGATATAAGATCTTATAATGTTATAATTAAAATAAATACTAATACTTATAATAAATACTAAATATAATATATGATGTAATATAATTTTGTCATCGTTCATTATAAATAATGTATATACAACATTTTGTTGTATATGTAATGTTGTTAAGAATTTTATTTATATAATATAACATATATCGTGCTTGTAACAAGTTGTAATTATACTAATTAATACAATTTAATGCATAAGCGTAGTAACAGTAATATATCATTACATACATTTTTACGAGTATATTTTTGAAAAATATACTTCGACCAATATTTTTTGACATATACTGTATATAGTTAAAAAAAATATTTAGTATACAAATTATCTGATGATATAAAAAGGTTTAATTTCTTAATTATATTAGCTTCTTATCGTGAACAAATTTTTAAAAGTTACATTTTTATCCATATTAATACAATGTTATCTATTTATTTATGATAAGTATCATATACTATATAATATATATATATATATTTTAATTTTATAATTTTGGTTATTTTAATTTTTGACATATACACAATATGTGTATCATGAACAGTAATAAATAATATATTATATCATTCTCTATATTCAATGTCTATCGTGTCTATAATAGTACTTTTATTACTAATTCACGTAATTATTTGTTGTATTAAACTTATTGTTATACTAATGGAACATAAACAAAATTTATGTTGATTTGACAATAACTGGACGCTATCCGGGTTGACTAAAGTATTTGAAATTAGTCTAACCTTATTTGATACATAAAATGATGCCAGTTAAACTAACGTCTAATTCCAATAGTAGTATTGTTTAATTTGGATATCTTAATTGAGAATCACCTATATCTTGACACCGTGAACAAATGTTTCAATATTATTTACTGTATCATCAGTGTTGTAGAGTATATAATATACTTCTTATGTTGAGTCATTCACTGAATGTTATATATACAAGATAAACAAATAAAGTAATGTTATAACTACAATACGTGATACAATGTGAAGTAGGTATATTACAATTATTATTGTTCATTGTAAATGCGTAGTATACACTAGAATTAAAAAAATTTAAAAAGTGTAAAATTTAAATGTTCTCACAATTACACTACCGTGACATTTTGTCATAAATAGATAGACAACATACCATAGACATATATGAAAATGAATATTTTGAAAATTTGTTCATGACACACTCATAATATAACTATAAAATTGTATATTGCAATATCATCAGATAATTTTTATACTAAATATTTTTATTTTGGTATGTAGTATAAGAGAAAAATTTTCAACCAAGAAGGTTTTTCAAAAAAATTACTGGTAAAAAATATATTATACAATATATCACTGCTACCACAAGTATACACTAACCAATATTAATTAATGTAATTATGTTGTTCTGTGGTAAGTTTTTCATAATATTATACAAATAAAATTCTTAATAGTAAATATTTACATACTAATACATATATTATTTATAATAAATAATAACAAAACTATCTTATAACAAACTATTTTGTAACAATGTTATAAAGTTTTACAGTGTTTATATACCCGAGTAATATACCCATTAATATATACATATAATAGTTATATAAAATAAATACAGTATTATTCTATATATTGCTAGTTTTAGTATGGTAATGATACTATTAAAATATATAATAATGTTATATCTTGTCTTATAATTAACTTTAATATTAATTACTAGTATAATATGTATTATTGTAAGTATATATTAATATCGTTAATATAAATAACCTTGTATTTATATTCTTTGTTATAGCACATTACACATATGTTATAATTTAACAATGTTTATTGTACTTAAAATAATTATAAACTTATGGAGTAATATTAATTATATTAATATTAGTATAACATTATCAACCAATATGTTAATTGTTAAGTATTTAGAAGTGAATGTAATGTAACATATAATACAATATAATTTTATATCATATACTTAAATATATAATATGTACAAGTGGTATATTATAATATTAATTTAGAGAGTAACTCATACATGTTGTAATAGTAGTAGTAATAGTATATTACATATTATATGTTTTGCTAGTATTTTTTTCAAACCTTTTTCCATGGAATCTTACCTTCTATTCACTATGCTAATATAAAAATATTTAGTATAAAAATAGCCCTTTGTGAAAATTTAGTCTTACGAGTAACCTGCTTTTTTATTTATCTCTCACCACTGATTTGATGACAAAAATATGTTAGTCAAACATTAACTATGTTAATGTTAAAAAGATTATTTATTTTAATGTGACAATAATTATCATGTATTGTATGCATATTTTTATTTTGTATATTATTTTAAATGTATGCGAATGTTTTATATAAATATATTCTTACTTTGTTTTGAAATAGATATTCCTTAGTTAATCAGTAGTTGTATCATCAGTAATTATATTAATATAAATGTTACATGAATACAATGATAAATTATATTATATAAATTATAATATACATATATTATGATTTTTGTTAACAACATTAATGTTATATTGATACGAATACTAACATGATATTTATATGTTAAAACAAGATTAAGTCTTAACAAGACACATCAGTTAAACTATTAATAGTTGAGTGAGATGTAATACCTTTGGTTATACAATATATTTTAATATGTTGAATTATGTAACTACATTGGATATTTAATATTTACATTATATTCATAAACAAATTTTAAATGATTGTTTATTCATAATGTATAAATGTATATTTTACAATGAGAATATGCTAATATATGTACATATGTTAATTGTGTAAAATAAAAATATAAAGTTGTGATGTAATTGTATCACTTAATGTAAAAAAATAGTAATATAAATATAACATATATTGGATACATAAAACACTATATTATAGTATTTATTATTGTTAATCACATATATGGTATATAAGTTAAAAATTATAATTATTAAAAAATATGTAAATTGAAATTTACACTATATTACACATATTAATCACTTTATTATAAATAAATAGATAATATACCATAAATATATGCAAAAATGTAACTTTTAAAAATTTATTCATGACACACAGATAATATAGCTACAAAATTAAACATTGCTATATCATCAGATAATTTTTATACTAAATATTTTTATTTTGGTATGTAGTATAAGTTAAAAAAGTTGGTTGAAAAAGATTTCCCAAAAAAAATTCCAGTAAAATGTAATGTATAATACGTTACCACTATCACGCTTGTGTATCAATCTACATTAATTAATATAATAACACTAGCATAATATGTATTATATCATATAGATAAAATTTTTAACATTATATTACTTATATCACAAAATATTGTATATATTATTTATAATAGACATTAATGAGGATATATTACAGTGTCTATTAGATCTAATACTCATCATAATCTTATAAGATCCTAGATCTTATAATTATTATTTACACAGTTCACTAAAAACATATACACTTTATACATATAATATTAATTACCACTTTTATAATAATTATATAACATATATTTACTAACATAACAATATTTAAAATATAACATTATTTGTAAGTACATGTAAGTATACTATTGTAAGTATATAAGGTGTAGTATATTGAGTATCAAATATATAGTATATGTCTTTTCTATCTTTCTCTCATTATCTCACCATCTTTTATCTTATTTTACTTCACTCATCAATATAATTATAACAATATTATATAATGTAATAATATTATTATATCTTATTTTATAATTTAGTTTCTATATTATTTACTAACATTACATATATTGGTAAAAATATATGTTAATATTGTAATTTTACCAATATTTATTAAATTTAAAATAGTTATAGAACTATAGAATAACATTAACACAACTAATGTTAATATAACATTGTTAACCAATGTGACATTTTTATTTATTTTGGATATGTAATTATTACAATATAATATACATTACAATATAATATACATTACAATATAATATACATTACAACATAATATACATCACAATATTATATTGTTTAAATATGTATTTGTGTGTATAACACATGTAAATATTTCCACTGCAATATTAATTTTAAAGAGTGCCATGTATACACGTTACAGTAATAGTATTAAGTTACATAGGACATATTTTACTAGTAAATTTTTCAATAACCTTATATACCAAAAATTTACAACTTATACTACATACCAAAATAAAAATATTTAGTATACCGAAGGTGAGCTGCGCTATAAAAATTATCTGATGATAATGTAATGATTGATTATCTGTTAATACAGATTATATCAGCAGAAACAATTATTTTACAATAAATAAAATATTCACCATATACGGACATATGTTTTTATTTTACTTTAGAATAAATATTACTTATCTAATACACAGTTGTAATAGTAAAATTTATTATTATTTGTTACATAGATAAGTAATATTTAATTATATAATACAAAATGTAATATACATGTACGTGTATTATATAATTAAAGACACCCAATATAACAAGGACAATATTAGTTATACATTATATTTTAACGTAATAACACATAATAGATAATGTATTATATACCTTAAGTTATATACAAAAATCTAACACAGTACAATATAACTTAAAGTATATAATACATTTATTACTAAATGTTTAGTTACATAACTGTTTATTCATTGTACTTTGCAATTTCAGGAGAACTTTAACCACTTATGTAATATTAATACACTACTAAAATGCGTACATTAATTATAGTAAATAATTCTAATTAATCAATATATTTTGTTTTACATACATTATATGTAAAATTTCTACTACTGTTAAACTTCTTTGGTATGATGAATTATTTATAGTATTTGTTGTAATGAGTGATTTATTAATTGTATCAAATGATAGTAAATTAAAATAGTTTAATATGTGTATATTATACCCTTGACTATTCATAATATACAAACATATATTAAATTATATAATATGTGTAAAATTATAATACAATTGTATCATTCAATATAAAAAATAATATCGTAATCACAATACATATTAAATATGTAACATACTACACTATAACATTTATTATTATTCATAACATATGTGATATATAGATTAAAAATTAGAATAATTAAAAAACATAAAAATTAAATTGTATGATATATTATACTTATTTATCATTTTATTATAAATTAATAAATAACGCGTTATAGACATATACAAAATTGTAACTTTTAAAAAATTACTCACAATACATATAGTGTATAACTATAAAATTGTGTATTGCAGTATCATCAGATAATTTTTATACTAAATATTTTTATTTTGGTTTGTAGTATAAGAGAAAAAATTTCAACCAAGAAGGTTTTTCAAAAAATTACCAGTAAAAGTGTGTGATATCATGTACTATCGCTACTACACGTATACATCAATCCATATTAATTAACATAATTATATTGTGTTATGTGTAGTAACTATAACACAATATAATTAAAATTCTTAACAATATTAACTATATGCATATCATTACGTTTATTATTTATTATAAATATTGGATATAAACATGTTATGATATGTTTATATCCAATATTTATAATAAGTGTTGTATATAATATTAATTGTAATATTACAAGATTTAAAATCTTGTAACTTTTGTTTGTATATTATGCTACATATATTATATTTATATAATGTTAATATATGTAGGTGATATATTATTAATTCTATTACAGACATCAACAGTTATCTAAAGTATAATGTATAATTATTATCTCTATACTATTATAAATTATATAGTGTAATATACTAAATAATATATTGTGATATATATAGGTATATACTTATTTATTTAATCTTTTCCTTTCTATATAGCCCATTTAACTATTGGTTTCTTCTACTCTTCTAATATGTATATTATTACAATTATAAATTGTAATGTGCTTTGTTTAATTCAACTACTGTATTGTTTATAAGTATTGAGTATTGAATATTGAGTATTGAATATTGAGTATTATAGTTACACATTAGTATTTTTGATATAGAGATATTTACATTTACAGTTATATTTATATTGTTCATAATAGATGTATTGTTTTCTTTAAACAAAATTACAACTTGTAGTAATATAACATATCACAAATATATATATATATATATATATAACTTTAACAATAAATAATATTATTATTTAAAATAACTTACAATGATATAAATTAACATTAACAGTGTATATAATATAGTATATTTAAAATAAAAATATACTTAATTGAATTATTTTATACAATGTAATATACTTTGGTTAGTAATAAAATAAAGTCTAATTGAACATTAACCATATTAATGTTAAGATAAGTAATATATGTAATAAATAATGTTTATTGGAGTTATTGCAATATTGTAAAAAATTAAAGCCCTCGTAACATACCTATAATTTTTAAACTTATGAAAGGTAACAAGATGTAATAATAATAATTATGTTATATATTCTATATAATTTAGAAATTTTTGAGTATACATAACTGTCATAGAATGATAATATATACAATATAATATTGTATAACACGTACTATCATTTAACTAGAGTTTCAATTCTTAAAAATAAAATATCACACATACAGTGTAATGGTGAGTAAACAATACATACATATTTTACTGGTAATTTTTTGGAAAAAGGTTTGTGTTGAAATATTTTGACATATACTCTATACTGTTAAAAAAATATTTAACATAAAAATTATCTGATGATAAAAAGAAGTTTAATTTATAATTAACTGTGATAATGTTAACAAGAATAATTATTTTAGTGTAAAAATATTAAATGTATACAACGCATGTATATTTACATTTTACTTTAAAATAAAATAACTGTCATTAATAGGTATCTTTTTTATTGTATTTTATACAAAATAGTATATATTCAATACATACAATATTATAATACACAAGTACTTTATTATGTAAATTTATTGTTTATTACATAGTGATATTAACATTAAGAATTTTAAACATATTAAAGATATTTACATCATTATAAATATTACTTATTTACTATTTCCTTTCTTTCTTCATATTGTCACTCATCTATTCTTAACTTTATATAATAAAGATTATGTATATAGGTATATACTATTCACACGTAAACATAAAAAATATTTTTAACCATTATATAATTATTATATGTTATGTATAATATATAACTCATTGTGATTAATTACTGTCACTATATTAATATAATATATCGTTTTTCATATTAGGAGTAAATAATACAATTTTATTTTTAATATGTATCAATACATATTAAATAAACGTTATTTGAGGTTAATATAAAACATTTTAACATGACATGTATAAAAATAATATTAACTAATAGTTATATCTTACACGTAAGATATAAGGGATGTAATATTACAAATAATATATTACATATTATTATTATGTAAATTATGAACGTATGGAAAGTATAGGTTGACATTAATATTTTGTAATAATATCATTAACTACATTACATATTACAAATAAGAGTATGTTTGTTTTATGCACTATAATATAATATTACTATCATCTGAGTGTTAATTATTATGGTAATATTGTGATTGTAATAAGTAATAAGCGTAAAAACCTATATCTCACTAATTATCATCGCTTAATGTACATACATACAGTGTTTGATAAAATTAAAATCTAAAAACCATAAAATTAAAATTTATTTCGTATTATACAGGTTTATTATTTTTATAGTAAATAAATTAACATAATTCATATATACATGCAAATTTGTAACTTTTAAAAGTTTATTCACAATACACATAGTGTATAACTACAAAATTAAACATTGCTATATCATCAGATAATTTTTATACTAAATATTTTTATTTTGATATGTAGTATAAGAGAAAAATTTTCAACCAACAAGGTTTTTCAAAAAATTTACTAGTAAAAACTTAGTAGTATCACAACACTAACAGTACAGTAAGTGTCCTCTCACTGTTTAAATTTAACAAATAGATATAGTGTGAATATTGTAACTACAACTATACAATATTTTGTTGTATTATACACTAAACTAATTATCTACTGTTGAAAATTTAAAAATAAAATAACGAACAGTAATATTACATATTACAACTTCATAATATCATGTTAAGATTATTTACTTAGTGGAGAAGGAAACATTAACTATGTTAATGTTGTACCAAATTTTATTCCAATAACAAAAATACATAAAGTATTTTTATGGTTAATTTTTATATGTAAGTAATATCTTAGTTAGAGTATCCTTAAACATACAAATATATTTTTATTTATAGTGTTTAATAACATTTAACATATCATTATGATATTTGTATCTTGTTATATTTTAAAGCATAATGTAGATAAATATTATTTTATTATTCATAACATATATTTGTTAAGTATTATTATTCCTAAAACAAAATGAGTGTTAATATTATATTAACATATTCTTATTAATATTATATTAACACTATTCTATCATCAAAATAACAAGTAAAGTAGATATAAACATAGATTTATATGACATAAACTTATATACATCTGAAATATGGTTCAAACTATGTTATTTAAATAATTATTAATTTAATTAATAATACATATATAAAAATACCTATAATAATTTTTGATTGAATATTAATATGTTTATATTTATTTGCAACATTAAGGTTACTAACAAATTACTAACCAATACCCATTTTTTTTAAAACTTTAATATTATGACTTATATCGTATTTTTATGTTGTACAATATACATATATGCACATTTACATATTTTGCTCCTATCTGTTCACTCTATATTGTTTTTCTTATGAATTGTATTCATAAGTGTTGTTATAGTATAATTTTACATTTTATTTGTAAGTAGGTTAATCTGCAATATTGTGAGATACTGAACAAATACCATAATACATCCTACCTAATTCTTGTTTGGGTTTTACTTGTCCGTTACCACCATAGTCCATTCTACCGATGATAGGAGATAAATATCTACCAATACTAACTTCAGATAGGTCCACCTTGTTACTAAGTCCTCTATCTTTAATGTACAACTTAACATTTTCCCTAAACTTTGAAGCAAGTTGTCTTTCACCTGGAAATTTGTAAGTTCGTTCTTTAATAAAGTCATAGAATATTTCCTTTTCATACTCCTTTTGTCTTGCAGATTTTTGTACTGGTTTACCTTTTGTACATGATTTTGATGATGAAGGTGATGAAGGAGCAACAGCATTGGGTGATCGTAGTGAATAATGTAGGGGTGAAGCATTGGTAAATGGTAGTGGTAGTAATGGCAGTGTGATCTTATGTTGGTAGTTGGAACAAATGTGACTTGCGTAAAGTAGTGTAGACATGAAGGGTTCATAAAGTTCATTAATATTATTGATTTCACTCCGATCAACCTTATCTACAGTATGATAATAGATCATATCAGAGTAACGTGGGTTGATAACTGGAAATTTATCACCCATCACAATAAAACTAGTATTAAGGTAATATTTTTTGCCCCCACACATCCTTTGCTTCTCTCTATCAAAGTAGTTACTTAGTACAACATCGGAGATAACTTCGGCATCGTTAAACACAACAATCCTGTTGTCTTTATACAGTTCCATGTCACGATCATCCATCTTCCTCTTATTGAGGAATTGATTGTCACCAAGCCTGTACAAGTTACCAAGAGTAGAGGATAGTAAATTGTTTAACAGTAAATTGATGTCGTAAGGACAGTTTATCACGTATATGTAATTGTTTAGGCCGCAGAACAGGGCAAAACCGAGAATTTGTAACAGGTGAAAGTTGGAATTACCAAATACACCAGCTACTAAAGCGTCAGCCTCACTGGGATCAATTACAGGATCGGTAATGGAACCACATGTTTGATTACAATACGATGTAATATTGTGTTGTGGCAAACACTCTTCCACTTTCCAGTCCTTGATATTAAATACATAGCCGTTCCTGATACCAATTAGATGATGATTATCATCAATCACATCAGTTTGTTCCTTCACACGCTTCCTCAATTCACTGATAATGGGTTGCTTGAACACTGTTGAATTATTAATTAACCTGTTGATTACTCCCTTGAGATGTGAAATCTCATGATCTATCCTGGTCATCATGTCATCAACAAGATTAACATCAACTTGTTTGTTTACCATTATATTACCAATGTTATAAGTATACATATAATGAGCATTATATCTGTGTGCAAGCTCATAGTTATAACTCTTGTGTTTGTCCATGTTATCCTGATACACACTGTCATCATCAATGAGATCATCGTTAATAATGTCATCAACAGTCATATTGTTAATTACAAGATTATCATTGACGTGAATACTACGACAAACGCAAGGATCGTCAATGGCTTCAACAACAAAGTCAAGTAGTGTACAAACATTACGTTCCCACCATTCCGCATTATCCCAGTAACTCCATGTTCTCATACTTTCTCTGTCATCAACACACGGTGTGAATCCCAAAATTTCGGTGGTAAATAATTCTGAATATCTTAGGTTACCACTAGCCATCAACTCCTTGTACTGTTCCAGTTTACCAATGCAACCAGTAATAAACTTACATATCTTTGACACCAATATCAAATAAGTATTATTCTCACTGTTAACTATCCAGTGTTTACTATCATCACCAGCTTCACTACTGATGTCACAAATGTTAAACCTCTTGTCTTCATTACCACCACCACCACTAAATATCATACCCACGCCAATTATGGTGAGGAAAATATCTACCATATCTTCAACAAAGTTATTACCATGTAACCTCATTTGTACCTTTTGCAACATATGATTTGTGTACTCAAGTTGTTTCACAGTATTACTACCAACTCCAGATGTAGTTGTGTTACTTCTAATATTGATTTCACCTCTTCTTTCTTCACCTCCTATTTCTTCACTACCACTAACATTATCATCATCATAATCACTATCATCACTGACACCATTATCGTCATTGAAATACACAGAAGAGATACCTGGTGTTTGAACAACAGTGTTGTTGTTCACTTCATTCAACTGCATCTTCTGCAGTTTACTAATCCTAAACTCTTCATTAAGCTGCGCTATTTTGGCATTGGTATAACTCGCAAACATTTATATGTCATAACATCATACACTATAATCATTTTTGTTGACATTATATATTGTACACATGTTATTAATTGAAGTACATTTTAGTATTTATCTCAACTGGATCATATAATGTACATGATATTACACTCTTATTAATTAAATTAATTAGTAAATAAATGTTCATTACTGACAGTAATGAAAAATCAGAGTGAACAACTATCTATATGTATAATAATTTTAATAATTATATGTTATATGATAAATAAACTTATGTTAGAATAAATAGATAACATCACAAATAAACATTATAGTAATGTTTAAACATATATCATGTAATAACATATATTATACATCTCATAATATAATGACATATAAAGTTTTAATTTTAAGTATATAAAATGTACAATTACAACTGTAATTACCTCTTACATCTATTTTAATATTTTACCAAAATATATTTTACTATAACACAATACTTAGATAGATTATTACAAACATTTCCCTTTCTTACATACTTCTAATTCTAATTCTACTTTTACTTCTAAGTCTAATTTTAATCCTATTTTTGACATTAGATCTAATTATGTTACTCTCACTAATAATAACAGTAATAAAGATAAACAATTATCAACTGACATACAAGACAATGAATATTAAACATTATGTAATCTATATAACAACATAATTGTTAACCAATGAAATATTCTTGTTATTATAATAATATTTTTTGTATTGAGTGTGTTTAAAGTAAGATTGTACTAAAGTATATGTAACTACATTAGATGATAAATATGTGAAACAAATACATCACAGTAATTATTATTATTTATGACATATATGTGTGATACATGATAAAATTAAAAAATATAAAAAAAACACAAAATTAAAATATATGTCATTCTATGATCATTTATCACTTTATCACAAATTAATACATAACACGTTATAGACATATACAAAAATATAACTTTTAAAAATTTATTCATCACACACATAGTGTATAACTACAAAATTGTATATTTCAATATCATCAGATAATTTTTATGTTAAATATTTTTTTAACCATGTAGTATATAACTTAAAAATATTTGTCGAGTATCCTTTTTGAAAAAAATACTGGTAAAAATGTAATGTACAATACATTACCGTTATTATATCTGTACATCACAATCTATACTAATTAGTATAATTATAATTTATCATAACTACAGTATATGTTATAGTATAAATAAAAATTTAACAACATCATTGATACTACAAATACTACATATTATTTATTATAAATAATAATAATAAAACTATATTATGGTATATATTACATTTAATACCTACTACTAGTATTAAACACAGTATTAATTACAATATTATAAGATTCTAAATTTTATAATTCTCATCTACGTGTTTTTACATGGTGTATAAAATATATTATATAAATTTAACGTTACTTTTTATATTAATAAATACCAATAGTATATTAACAATATTTTAAATATTGTTTGTATGTTTAATATGTATTGTCTAATATTTTTACATATGTGTAACTATTAATATATAATTATCTTTACTACAGAAAAATGTAGTATATTTTAAATATTATTGTTACATTAATGAAGGTATCTTATAATTATTACTTACATATTACACCTTGTAATATGTAAGTAATAATTATAAGATTTGAGATTTTACAATATTGTAATTAACAGTATTATTACTATTCATTATAAATATTAAACATCAAATACTTTGTAATATAACTTTGTTATTGTTTATTATAAATAAAGTACATACAACATTTTGTTGTATGAGTAATGTTTTGTTAAGAATTTTATTTATATAACACACATTGTGTTCACAACACATTGCAATTACGTTAAATAATATTTTTTAACACACAAGTGTAATAACGGTAACATATCATACACTATCATTTTACTAGTATATTTTTTCAAAAACATACTTCGACAAATATTTTTAAGTTATATACTACATGGTTAAAAAAATATTTAACATAAAAATTATCTGATGATATTGCAATGTACAATTTCTTAATTATATTACACGCATGTCATGAGTAAATTTTTAAAAGTTACATTTTTGTATATGTATATAAAATGTTATCTATTTATTTAGAATTAATAATATATACGCATATAATATAACATATACTTTAATTTTATAATTTTGGTTATTTTAATTTTAATATACATACAATATGTATGACATAGATAATAATAATAAATAGTATATCATACTATCTTTTGTACTAATGTCTATTGAAAATACAATACCATTTTTTATATTAAATAGTGTAATTATGTATATATATCAGACATGTAAAATAAAAATATAAAGTTACAGCATCATTGTATCATTCAACGCGAAAAATGGTAATATAAATGTAAAAAATGCTAATTATATAAGATACTATATTATATTATTAATTATTTTAATTATAATGTGTAATGTATAAATAAAAAATTAGAATAATTAAAAATTATAAATATTGAATTATGCAATGTATTATATATAGTGATCATTTTATCGTAAATAAATGGATAACATGTTATATACATATACAAAAATGTAACTTTTAAAAATTTACTCATTATACATGTGTAATATAATTAAGAAATTGTACATTGCAATATCATCAGATAATTTTTATGTTAAATATTTTTTTAACCATGTAGTATATAACTTAAAAATATTTGTCGAAGTATGTTTTTGAAAAAATATACTAGTAAAATGATAGTGTATGATACATTATCGCTATTACGCTATGATATCAATCATCTCTAATTAGTATAACTACAGTGCGTTACAACTATCATATTCTATATTACATAAATGAAATTCTTAACAATATTAATTATATACAATATTCCATATATTATTTATTATAAATAATATTAATAGTAAATAAACCATATCGCGACATGTGTTATATCTAATGTATCAACCACTATCTTATAAGATTTAAAATCTTATAACCTTTACTTATACATTATTGTATAAATAAAATATGTTATTATTATTTTGGATAAGTTCACAAATTATAATAATGTTATATATTTTAACAACAAGTGCTATAATTATAATAATAAAAATAATATTAACATTATACACAAAATTGTGTATTTAAAATAAAGACATACTTAATTAAATTATTTCACATGGAAGTATATAAATAAATTGTAACTGCTTTATATAATGTGATCTACTTAATAATAAAATAGAGTCTAATTAATTGTTAACTATGTTAATGTCAAAATAAGTAATAGCTAACAAATAATATTTGTTAGTTTCATTACAATATTGTAAATATTGTAAAAAAATAAATATTTACGATACTCTTATAAATTTTAAACTTCCAAAAGATCCCGAAAGAGAACAGTGATACTAACTAATATCACAATTTTTACATACTTTTACATACTTTTTGGGTATAAATAATTATTATTATTACACAATAATTTATATGAACTAAATGTTGATTGGGGTTAAAAAACCCTGTATTGTTGAGTGAAGTAGATATAATACATATTGATCTAATAACAAAATATCATATGTATTTTAATTATTAATGTAAAATACATGTTAATTAGTGGATTATAACTGATAACTGATAACTGACAAAGTTGGTTATAAACGAAATATTTCGTTAATTATAAACATGGTTACCGACATATACAGTAAAACACTGCTTGCAGCCTTTAACTACTTCATGAGTAAAATTGATAGTTCGACCACTGACATTAACTTTGCAGCCTTTAATGAACTTACTTATCATGACATGTTAGAGACTAACAAAACTTTCGACTCCTTTCTTCTGTCAGAAGCCAATTATAATTGTGCTACTACAATAAACTGTATTTTTACTATCTTAATGTTATATAGAGACGTAAAGCCAGACATTGTTGACCAAATGTTACATAAACTAAAACAAACATATCCCAATTTCGAATCTTATGGTCCACATGCTTAAAATATTGTAACCTCTTTCTTCCTTCCTTTTCCTTTTCTCTTTCTTCCTTCCTTTTCCTTTTCTCTTTCTTCCTTCCTTTTCCTTTTCTCTTTCTTCCTTCCTTTTCCTTTTCTTTTCCTTCCTTCCTTTTCCTTCCCTCCTTTGATATTAAAACAAGCAAACATTTATTACCTTTGGTAATAAAAACATTTAACTATTTAGTTCACCACTTGTTATTGTGTAATTTATTATATTACACAAATAGGTAATTACCCATTTGTTATTTAAATATTTAATATAAAACATAATATTATACAATATATTATTATTATTAAATTATGCACATATTTTACTAAGGTAATTAAATGGATATTAATAGTACGGATGAAAAATAAAAGCTTGATGCAAATCTATCAGTTGATGGGTAAACTTGAATCTCAACTCATTATTATGCGTACAAATCATGTTCAACTTGATGATAAAAATAAGCAAAAGTGTATTGTAACGGAAACACTAATAAGTAGTATATTATCTACAATTAAGTCACATATGACACAACTCTATAATGACATATATACCAATTGTTAATAGTTTGTTATACATCTCTTTACTTGTCTTTATATCCAACTATCATCAACAAACATACACATATCCACACCTCATATGGTTTTAATTTGTTATTATCCAATAAAACATGTTTGACATGTTTTAACATAATGTCTCGTAATTTAATTACTCACCACAAACAAATTATCTATCTGAATATCTAACAAAAAAGTTTATTAATATTTATTAACCTAATGACAACACAAGTTGTCATTGTATACTATCGTTGACAAAAACAGTAAACTACTTAGTTATTATTACTTAATATGTATATATATATATATATTAATTATAATTATGAATAATTAAACATGTTTAACATGTTTTAACACAATTTATTTATTTTTTATTTGAATGGTTACCAATATTACGTATTGTTAGAATATGTTTATTAAATAATGTAATGTTCCATAACCTCACCTGGTGCCTTACCACATGGTGAGTGACCAAAGTCAGAGCCATCAATGGTATCATCATTAACACCAATATTGGATTTGTTAGATGTTGTCAACAAGTCAAGCATGATGGAGTTTAAAATATTTCTCACATCACACATGTCAAACATGTTATTAGCATCATGACCACCTTCAATAACATTGACACTATAGTCATGAGTACAAACATCAAACTTATTATTATTATTATTAATAGCCAATGGTACACTAGTCTTCACATTTAGCTTTGTATTATATTTTGTTATCTTATTTGAGTTATCATAGTCATCATCGTGAAAACAAGATACATATTTAGGCTTGGCTCCACCACAAGTTTCAGTGAGTTGATAACTCATATTACTACTATCACTACCACTAATAGACATTTTATTACTAAAAATTTTCACAAAAATTAATAATCATATTATTAATTACTTATTTATATCTCCCTCCCTCTCTCCCCTCTCTCCTTCTGTCCATCCCCTCCTACTCACTGTAATTATAATTACCATATTGGTTTTTATATTATTATACATCAAATATATCTGACCGTTAACTATCCACATTTACAAATACCAATAATAATTAACTTGTTATACAACTGGTATTTTTTCAAAAAACAAATATTATATGTGTTAACTACAAACAAATAATTTATCCAACCACAACCATACAGTCCATTAACATTTATATATTTCAGGTAAACAACATTATTGTACATTATAATTTATAATGTACAATAATACCTATTACTAATAATATAATATAATATAATATAATTTAGTGTAATTGTATTAATGTAAACACATGGTTATATTTATTTATACATGATAATAATACAATTCATGATTGTATTGTTGTTTGTTACAATATTACTTGTTGTTTATCGATTACTGGGAAGTACAATCCAGTACGACTCTGATGTGGTAATACCATCACATATTTGTTGTGATGTGTACTTTTCCACTACATAACCATTTTCAACTAGTTTATTACTAATATCCTTTGATAAACTATAAGTTGTGTATGAACCACATTTTTTAACAGTAACAATAATCTCGTAGTACTTATTATTGCTAGTTACCATAGATTGGATACAGAAGAAGAGATTGAAAGAAAGGGAGCAAAGAAAGAGAGGAATAGAAAAACAAGGATAGAAAGAGAGGAACAGGAGATAGGAGGAACGAAGAATATATTGTTGTTTATAACATTAACTATTATCACCAAATAATTATTTGTTTTGTTTACTTGGTCTTGTTTGTTGATGTTCTGCTTCTCCATTTGGCAATGATATGTCTCACTTTGTTCACCGTTATATAATTACGTGGTGGATGTAATCTCCAGTTGTCATAATCACTATTAGTCATACCTTGAGTAACAAAACTTTGTTTACTATCTTGCGAGTCAAGAGTAGGGTGGTGTTGCCTCCTCCATATTGGGATGTTAATGATGTTAACACTAATTCCATCATTAGCAAAACTACCATCATGGTTAATGGTGTAAATTATAATGTCAGTCACCAATCCTCGTCTTCGCATCTTCTGTAAAGTGTACAGTTCTGCTTCCCAAAAATTAGTACCCAATGTTAACCCTCCACTCTCCGATTGCTTATCGGAACTAATATAAACATTAACTATACCTGTACTCAAGGTGGCGTAACAGGCTGAGATAGCATATGACACTATTGTCATATGTTCGCTATGTTGACCATCATTGCACTCCTGTCTTAACATACCACACAATTCAAACAGTACACACAAAATTGTATAGTCATAGTCTGTTTTAACATCATGTCGTGATAACAAATATTGTCGTGCCTTCATTCCCGCCCAAAAACAATGATAATTATCATTACTAACATTATTAATAACATTATTACTTCTTTCATCCGATGTTTGATTACTGTTGATTATATCAAGTAATATCTTGGCATTTGAAGTTACTTGTTCATCACCTATTGATTCAACATCAGCATAACACAGTGTATCAAACAATTGTAATATTTGACCCAACAGTGTACTGTTATGGTAGTTGTCATTACCATTGCAGTCATGCAACATAATTAACAATTTACTTGTGTTATTGTGACTCAACATGTACTAAAAAGGATTACAGTGATGGCTTTTATTTGTGTATATACAACAATAACTCACCTTTACCACCACAGACTGTAATAAAAAAATGAGTAGATAAAAATATTATCAAGTAACAAACACCATTATCACTACTCACCGCAAATATGGGAAAGTCGTATAACTTTAAGAGTGTATCAGAACAACAACAGGATTACTGTCAAAGTCAAAGTTCCACTGGTCGAAAAGGTAACAGTCCAGATCATGGATGGCAAGCACAACGAGATGTCAAACAACATGTCAAGACACTCAAAAACCTTAAGAAGGGAGAGTTCATCCCTCTGTCACCTGAGGAACAAACCAAACAAATCGAAGCTCAAGCTCGTTTTGATGCAATGTGTTATTCAGACGAAAAGTATCTACACCAATAACATATCCGTTTTGGATCGTTTCTTTCCTTCTCTTCTTTTCTTCTTCCTCCCTTCTGAATTATCATCATAATAACAATTACTACTATTGTGACCACGACTA
>Ga0302300_1000296_pt1 | contig 38710 bp, 35 predicted proteins | sample III_Palsa_E1_1_FD_198756 | JGI IMG/M metagenome (GOLD analysis project Ga0302300, IMG submission 198756) | Peat permafrost microbial communities from Stordalen Mire near Abisko, Sweden - III_Palsa_E1_1 | ecosystem: Environmental > Terrestrial > Soil > Palsa > Peat permafrost | place: Sweden...
GCTTTGCAGCTCAACAAAAGACCCAGGAAAACCTTAGATTACATTTCACCTATGGAGATCATAGATAGACATGATTTAAAGAGGGTGGCATAATGCAAATTCGTTGCACTTACTGCTTGAATGCAAGATTATTTAAAACCTCAAACGATTGCTTATACTGCTACTTTACAAAAAAATACAGCACACTCCCACTCAAGGCATCAGGCTCTACCATTAATTCAAATGCCACCTGATTATTTTAATTCAACAACCAGAGCTAAATCTAATGCTGTTCGTCGCCATAAAAAGCAATCTTCCAACCATTATGATCCTTCCAATGGAAGTTATCCTAAAGCCGTTGTTACCATACCCCAATCGGCCAAACCCAGAAGAAATTCTTGTTGCCAAATCCAATAATAGTCATTTCTTTATTAAGATAAAAATAAAAATAATATTTGCAGTCAAGTGACTAGTGTGATAAAGTTCGTCCTGACAATGCAACCATTTAAACTTTAATTTAAAATATTTTGTTATAAAAGGCGTATGCGCATCTTTATCTGATATTTTTTATGGAGTTTGATTAGCAAATAAAAATTTATTATTTAACTATATAAGGAAAATACTATGTGGAAAATTACCAAAGGCACTTTTGAAAATTTTTATAATACCAATTATAGCGAAATTGAAATTAAATGGATAGAGGATGATGAAGCAAGCAGCTCAAGTTCGAGTATACAAACTGCCCCCCCTCCTTATTTTAATACCATATTAATTAAACACTATTTAACTACAGAAAATCCTAACAAATCTTGTGAACTACATCTCATCCCTCTAAATTCTTCCGAAGGTTTTGAAATAGAACAAATATCTATTTTCAAGGAGATATTACCGTATATTCATAAAAGCAATTCTTCCTTTCCAGATCACACCGGAACTATTCTTAAGACATATTACGTCCACTTTGCTTCATCTAATGTACTACACGCTGAACAAAGCGAAAAAATATTTACATTTCTTCACAAGAAATTGCTCTTGAATATGGAAATCATAGAGCAAATTAAGTCAGTGTTTGTTCTTCAAACTTTAACAGATTCAGATAAAGATTTTTTTAAGAGCTTGCAAGATATTAAAACCTTAGCAAAAGATGACTTTATAAAAGCGCAAAATGAATTTAAAAATAAATTCGATACGCTTTTATTAACCGCAGTAAACATGGTTGTTCCTATAAATGGACATAGTACTTCTTATTCTGAAAGTGTTTTTATACTTTCACAATTAGCCGCAGCATTAGATTTACGTTTATTGCAAATTGAATGCATGAAAAATATTCCTAAAGATAACATACATAATACGTCCGAAATGTATGCTCAATTGGCAGATTTAATCATGCTGACAACAAATTCAAATAATGACCATGAAAAGGAAGCCAAAGGCTTAAAAGAAGCCGGGAATTTTTATTTGCGTGGAGCCGAATTCGGTATACCTATTTTCTTACAGAAGATAGCAACCCATGCCAATTTTACTGATGAAAGTTTAGGGGATTTATTAGCCTTACCCATTTCCAATCCCGATGAGATTTTCCAGTTACTTACTGAAACCATGTTAACCATGGCAGAATCTCATTATCAAATGAGCCGTGAACTTGAGCGTTTAAAAGCATCTTCATCAAGTACAAGTACTCAAGAACAAGAACAAGAACAAGAACCTGCTATTTTACATCAATATACCAGCCTAAGCACAGCAAGCGAGGAAACTGCAAATCAAGTTTTAGCCTTAACCACTGATTTAGCCATTATGCAATCCTTAAAAGATAGTAAAAGTGAAGCTAATTCCGAAGAAGAACAAGAATTAATAAAAAAACTGAAAGGTTTAAATAAACTTTAAGTTTTCATTTGGGTTAGATGCCAGGTTTTTGGCACTAACCCAATTTTTTGTAATTTGCTTTTAAAAAGCTCAGATATAAAGGTTTAAAGATAAATATTACTATTGAATTAGTTATAATATTGCTACCAATTTATTTTCACCTAATTTCTGCAATATTAATACCTTTAATAGTAGTACTACTGCTAATTTTTTGCAGATAATCTTTAAAAGACAGCTCTACTACTTTTCCATCTTCTGAATTAGCATGACGAAAAAGTAATTCATTATTTTTTTTAATGACAAAGCCTAAATGGGATACATCTAAATAAGTACCAATACTTGCAGTTAAGTCCCATTGAGGTCTTATAATATGGACTATACTTAACAGGGGGAATTTCTTTACATAGTCATCATATTTACTTAATATTTCTTGGGTTTCCACATAAGGAATTAACGCCGTAATTAACGGTAAAAAAATCTTTTGTTTGGCAAGCTCTTTTTTTAAAGTAGCTTCAGTAAATGGTTTATTTTGAGATTCTTGCAGGGCTTTATAGGCTTGCACAATTTTTAAATGATACACCCAAGCTAAGCGATTTATTTCAGTTTTAGAAATTTTATATTTTTTTGCGATTTTTTTTGTAATATCACGCAAGTGATTTCGGTTATTAGGCAACCAGTCAATGCTATGAAAATGATTACGAAACAAAAATTTATCCACCCCACTTTTGTAACGTATATTTTTTAAGGCTTTACTAAAATGAATTTCATCTATTTCTTTTAGATTGCTTAACGCTAAAACATTTTCCACATAGGTTACACAATCAAGAGTTTCAAATTCATACATAAATTCGTGGTTTGTCATTAAGCCATAGAATTTTTTTTCTATATCCCCACTTACCTGTTCATTTTCGTAAGCAAGAAATCCATAAGGTTTACCTAAAAAGTATTGGCTAATCATATCTATTCTGCGCAGATAGGGTTCGTGTTTATATTTTTCTACAATAATTTTTAATTCAGGTGGAAAAGTGGCTGCGGCAAAACAAAGATTGTTAAAAAAAATACAAAGTACTAGATAACTTAAAGACCATAGTTTATTTTTGACAGTAAGCATCTTGAAAGATCCCTTATAAAGTAGTCTTTTATGTTACCTAGTTTTATTCCGATTTGTAAATAGCTGCTTTATGTTAATGGTATAAAAAATCATGCATTTTATACCATTGATACACCTATCTTGAAACTGTAAAGATTTGATCCCATTTAAGCCTAGTAAAATAAGTGAAGTACTAGCAACAAAAGCCCCATATAAAAATGGGAAATGAATAGCTGAATCAGCCATCATCCCTACTACGCCACCTACTACGATAGCAATTAGACCGGTAACCACATTAAAAAAACCAATCGCAGTCCCTACCATATTCTTAGGAACACAGTCGGCAATTGCTGCTGAAAATAATAATTGCGAACTGCCTCGTTGGGCGCCCCACAAAATTACCCCCAAAAATCCAACATAGACATTAGTTGCAAAAGCAAAAGCTATATGACAAGCGACTAAAGCAATAAATGCTATATAGAGCATAGATTGACGACTATATTTATCAGATAATTGACCTATTGGCAGACATGAAATAGCAGAAATTAAATTAAAAGTACCAATAATAGAAGCACAGACAGCCTTAGAAGCTCCTAAAGATTGTAACCTAATGATTAAAAAACCATCACTGATTCGAGCAGCCATGAAAGTAGAGGCTACTATTAACAAAAACCAGTAGGCATTTGGCAAATGCTTAAAAGCTTTAAAAGATAGTTTTATTTTCTCGTGTTCTGGTTCGGGGCTTTTATCGGTTTCTATTAAGTAAAAAACTATAATAAAAATAGCCAGCGTACAAGGAATTAAGCCAATCCATAAAAGAGTACGATAATTAGTAGTAAATAATAGCATAAAGGCAATAAGCCAAGAGCCTAATGTACAACCTAAAGTTTTAAGGGACATCATTAAGCCTAAGCATCGACCTCTAATTGCAAGGGGTGCTTCGTTTGCAACATAGGCATCCCTTGGCGAGGCCATTAACCCGTTACTCATACGTTCTAAGAGTTTAGAAAACATAACCATACCAGCACCAGGGGCCAATATAAAAAAAGGTTTGGATATAGCAGCCAGAATAAAGCCACTTAATAATATAGGTTTTTTTCTTTTTGAAATATCTCCTATTACCCCTGAAAATAGTTTGCTTGCTTGAGATAAAGCTTCGCTAATTCCTTCCATCATTCCCATGGCAAATAAACTAATTCCCAATACGTCTTTCATAAAAAGCGGGGATATACTAAAAGTCATACTGGTAGAAATTGCTACTAATAATGATGCCATGCTGACGGCCCAAATTCCTTTAGGAACTGCCTTAATAAATTTATTTAATTCCATAGGAGGGTTTGCTTTCCAAAAAAAAGAATACTTAAATATTTATAAGTTAGATAGATTATGTAGCTTAAAATCTTACTACATAAGAATAAATAGGTTCAAGTTAAAATTTGATAGATTTAGGGCATACTATTTAACCAAATGTACATTCCCGTGACTGCTAAAGCAATCAGAATGATTGCAGCAATTCCGTCCAATGTGTCGTTAGGTAAATGGTCCTTTTTATGTTTTTTAAGGATATTTTTCACGCCACTGGCTCCTTGTAATAGCTAAAAGGTATTTTAAACATCTCTAGCCTAAAGCTCAACAAAAGATTTCGTAATTAGACCTATCTTTAAAAGTGTTTTAATATAGAACCATTTTGTTAGTTTTATGCCTATAATTATTATAGGAAAGAGGATTGTACCTATGCTGTTAAATGATTTTCAAGAATTGCTATTAAATTTAAAAAATAAAAATAGAGAATTAACTGAAATAAAGTTAAGTCATAGATATATTGAAGATAGGCAAATTGCCGATCTTGCAGATGCTTTACATGGCAATCACCAAGTAACTACACTTGATTTATCACATAATTATCTAAATGCTGCAAGCCTTGCTAATTTAACTTTATTATTAATACAGAATCCTCATTTTGAAAAATTAAACCTTTCATTTAATCCTTTAGGCTATACCGATATTAAAAAAGTCTTAATGGCAGTAGTTAGTATGCCAAGTCTTACCCATTTACAACTGGCTAACACGGCTTTGAATATCATCCAAATAAAATTATTAATAGAACTGCTTCAAAATAATGGTTCCTTAGTTGCTTTAGATCTTTCTTTTAATAAAATAAATGAAAAAGGGTGCATTTGGTTAGCTCAACTCTTAGCACATCCCCGTAAGCTTGAAACCCTAGATATTCAAAATAATGAAATTAAAGATAAAGGCTGTCAACTGATTGCATGGGGGCTTAGCAAAAATAAGACTATCAAACATATGCATTTACAAAATAATTATATTGGCTTTATAGGGATAGAATTTTTAAGTGTAGCATTAGTACAGAATAATACCCTTGAAACTCTAAATTTATCGAATAATCCTATAAAAGATATTGGATTACAAAAATTATCTACGGCAATTATGCATAACAAGGGCCTTAAATCACTGAATATCAGCAAAAGTCAGATATCTACCGCTGGGATAAGTAATCTTGCAACGAGCCTCATTATAAATAGTACTTTGGAATATATTAATTTATCTGATAACTACCTAGGCCCTATCGGAATGGGCGCTTTTTGTATTGCTTTAGCAAAAAACATTTGTCTTTTACATGTTAATCTTTCTAGTTGTAATATAGGCAACCATGAAATTTTCACCCTCGGCATGGTAATTGCGCGCCAACAAACCTTACAATCAATAAATTGTGCTAATAATTTAATTACTGATGAATCTATACCATATTTAATAAGCTGCATAGAGCAAAATTTCACCTTAATGAATATTAATTTTAGCGCCAATAAATTTTCTCCTGAAAAAGAAAAAATATTAACGGATAACATTGATGCAGTAATGAATAGAAATCAAAAATTCTTGCAATTAAATGAATCCTTAGATAGTATTTTTAATGAAATAAAAGTTTTAGATAAAGCCTATTTAACAGAAAAAGCACAACCAATAAAAAACATATTAATCGCCATCAAAAAGCTTACGAGGCAAGGCTTTACCGTATTAGCCTCTATAAAATCCTTAAGCTACCCTCAACATGATTTATTACATTATCATTGGTTTTTGTTTTTATTTTCTATTTATAATAAATTTGGAGCCTATCGGACCATAGAAACTTTGAAAAAATATATCTATGAAAATGTTACTTATAAAAAATATATTTTGCTTGAAATTGGCAAAATATGCTTTATCGAATCTCAAAAACAAAACACTAAAAATTATACGAAGAAAATGATCCAAGCTTATATTTGCTTTACCTATACTCAAGATGTATTTGATTCTAAAAAATTTACTACCCCCTTATGGCAGGTATTATTTGAGTTACCCTTTATTAATTATTATATAAAAAAAGAAACCATGAATTTAGGTATTTTACAAATAGATTCAACTCATAAAAAAGAGACACGTTCTTTTGGTTTATTTTTATTTGATTTATTTAAAGCAACTGCTAATTTAAAAATCCAACCACAAGGGTCGGACTTGCGCAAACCGCTCACTGTTATCTCCTAACACTCCCCGTGGGGCCTACCTAGGGATTCTAGGAACAAAGTACAGCACTCTCTTTAGCTCTCGCTTGCAATTATTTGCCAGTTACAACACCCAAAGCCTGATGCTGCACTTATTTCTTTGTGAAAAAACTAGGGACTTTACACCCTGATGAGAATATCAAGAACTCACTTCAAATAACTAATTGATGTATTTTTTAAAGCTGATATAATCAACAACTTAATAATTAGTTTGGGAAAGTATTATGCTTAAGTTTTGGCAATTTGCCTCTCGACACAATTCTATCTCTGCTTCAAACAAAGATTTTTTTATTCAATTTAAGAGAAATATACACCGAAGCCTATGTTTAAATTTTAAATACGGCCAACAAGCTTCTTTGCTTAATAAGAAAAATAGTACTGTCATGTTTATACAAGAAGTTATTAATGATAGAATTCTATCTCCCTCAGAAGATGCTGGAAAGTACCAAGAAAGATGCTTTAAGGATATATGCACACGAATACCAGCTGAGCTAAAATCAAAACCGCTTATTACTATGCACTTATTACAAACAGTAGATTATTCACCTACAGGATTAGAAAAAATAGGTTATGACCATGATTATATTTTTCCAGGCCATATTATGGGGTGTTTATCAGAAATAACTGATATGGTTACAATAATAGATGGTAGCGTTATAAGCAAACGACCAACAAAAGTACCCAAAAATCTTTATGAAACTCTTACTTCAAGATTTGACACCAAGGAGGAATTTCGTAGTCGATTTGCTACCTTACAAACAAGATATGAAGAATATGACTCTAGAAATTTTCTAGTATTCATTGATTTAGAAGCTACAATATTAACTAAAAAACAAATATTAGAAAATATTAGGCAAATAAAAAATAAAGCAGAGCCTTTTCAGTTAAGTAACTCTGCATGCAGTCAGACAGCAGTACAAGCCTTTGGCTTACCAACATGGCCTAATATGACTACCCAAGAAGCCTTACTTCAAATTATCAAAATCCTCAAAGAACCCTTATTGCAACTTAAAGCTGAAAAGTTGTTTAAAACTATAGGTATCAGCCTTAAACCATATGATATCTGGAAGGAGTATAATAAAGTTCAGAGCAAGATAAAGCTTAACAAAGCATTACCATCAACCAAGCCTGGAGGAATTTAATCATGTTAAGAAACACATTAATTGGAGCCAAAAAATTCAATATAAATATTGCAAAGCCCAGAACATTAAGCCCCAATTTTTCATTTTTATTAAACGGCTTTAACCAATATAGGCAAACGAGCACTTTAACTTTTGAAAGAGATAATTTAATTCAAGCTAGGGGAAGTAATTCCTTAGCCTTACAAATAAAAGATACTGAGGTTTCTATACAGTTTGTATGGTCCAATTCATTTGAAGATCAGAAAAATAATGGCAAATTAACAGCTTTATGGCAGGAAAAGTTAGAATTATATAAAAAATATTTATCACAAGGGAAAGATTTTTATGATAAATCGGAATTAGGGTTGGCAATTGAGAGTTTTGATAACATTTTAAGCGATGCTGTAAACTTGCTTAAAAAAGAACCACAACTGTTAGCAGATGCCTATACTTATAAAGGGATGGTTTTAATGTACAAAGGAATTGAAAAAAGAATGGAAGCCGAAAAGATGTTAGAGGAAGCACTCAAAATTTGTCCAACTCATGAATTAGCAAAAGATAGGTTAAAGTCATGCTTGTCCGGTCGGTTTGCATCAGGCCATAAAATACGCATCGAATCATATCCAGAGGTAACGGATTCACAACAAGAAGTTGTACGATGCAATGAAACTAAGCCTAAACTGTAATACAAGCACTAATGGTTAAAGTTTTTTTATAAAATGATTATCCTGCTACTTGCAACCAAATGGGTTGTAAGTAGCATATTATTGTACTAGGATAAAATCTCAATTAGATTAAAAATATATTTATTATTAGTTTCACAGGGTTAATTAAAAAAAAGACACGTTCTTTTGGTTTATTTTTATTTGACTTATTTAAAGCGACTGCTAATTTAAAAATCCAACCACAAGGGTCGGACTTGCGCAAACCGCTCACTGTTATCTCGTAAATTTTGTATAGCCGCATATTTTTCTTCTTCAGCAATCCGGTTTTTTGAAGTTGCTCCTGGCATTTCATCTATGGCTTGCAATAGTTTATCTATTTCACTAACAAAACTTCTGTTTTTTTTAGGCATACAATTTCTTCCTTGTAAGTATTTACATATACGGGTTTTTTCCTGCCGCGTGTTCAGTATTATCTACTATTTCTTCTATCATAGGAAAACGCTCTTTTATAATCCGTTCTACATGGGTTTTTAAGGTAATAACTGCCATACCACAGCCTTGACACCCTCCCCCAAATTCTAAGATTATTTTATGCTGAGACACTATTTCTACCAAGGATACAAATCCTTTATGGGCTGCTAGCATAGGATTCACTTCAGTTGCTAATACGTGCTCTAATTGTTCCGCAAAAGAAGCATCAGTGGCTAAGGGTTTGCCTTTTAAAAGTGGAGCTTTAATTATTAGATGTCCTTCTCCGACCTCATTGGTTTGATAATCGATAAGAGCATTTTTTAAAAAAGGGAGGCTTGTTTGCTCTATAAATACTGTTAAATCGGGATAGATTGCTCTTATATCATCTGGCTGTTCATACCCTTCTGGGCAAAAAGTAATACCCACCTCCGCGTGTGGTAAACCGGGATTTACTACAAACATTCTTAAATGTAAGAGAGCATTATCTTGCTGTTCAATTAATTTTTTAAAATGAGTTTGAGCAACGGTAGTTATGGTAAGGGGTAACGATAATACGTCTACCTCTTTTTTAACTTCTAGCAAGGTATTTCCTTTTTAAATTAATGAAATAAATTAATATTAACACGCAGGAAAAAAAAGTCCAATTTTACGTCTAAACAAGATAGAATAAAGTTTTTTGCTAATTTATGATTATGTAATATGGTGCCCGGGGCCGGACTCGAACCGGCACGGAGGTTTCGCTCCGAGGGATTTTAAGTCCCTTGCGTCTACCAATTTCGCCACCCGGGCAAATTTTTTCATACATACTGGAGGCTGAGGCCGGAATCGAACCGACGTCCACGGCTTTGCAGGCCGCTGCATAACCACTCTGCCACTCAGCCGAGTTACCACTTTTTATATGGAATTAAAAAAATGGAGCGGGAAACGAGATTCGAACTCGCGACCCTAACCTTGGCAAGGTTATGCTCTACCACTGAGCTATTCCCGCGTATCAGTGCATTCTACCGAATCTTTTTCTGCTGTCAAGCTTATTTATATATTTTTTTAACAAGCATTATAACTAGATTAACTAACACAGCCGCGTAACTAACGAGTCAAATCTTTCCAGGCAGCTTTTAAATAAATTACCATTGACCAAAGGGTTAAAAAAGAAGCTAAGTAGATACAAACATAACCAATGGTTCGTAGATGTTTGTTAGAATCAACCGGTATGGCTAGTAATAAGATAATAGCTATCATTTGAAATGCGGTTTTCCATTTTCCCAGCTGCGATACAGATACATTAGCTCTCTTACCTAATTCTGCCATCCATTCCCTCAGCGCTGAAATAACAATTTCACGGCTTACAATAACCGCTGCAGGCAATGCAAGCCAGGGGGTAGCATCTGTTTGTACTAATAAAATTAAAGCAACTGCGACTAAAAGTTTATCCGCTACCGGATCAAGAAACTCACCAAGCGCTGAAGATTGATGTAATTTACGCGCCAAATAACCATCTAAAAAATCGGTTAAAGCGGCAATTAAGAAAACGATGGCAGAACACAGAAAATGCTTAGCAAAGGGTAAGTAAAATACTAATATAAATATTGGTATTAAAGAAATTCTGAATAAAGTAAGCAAATTAGGTATATTCATGAAGTGCCTTATAAATACGTTCTGCTAATGTTGTATTGATCCCAGAGACTTTACTCAATTCTTCAAGGCTTGCACCTTTTATTTCTTGCAATCCGCCTAAGGTTCTTAATAGTTGCCGCCTACGGCTTGCTCCTACTCCAGGGATATTTTCTAAAGATGAATGTAAGTTTTTTTTACCCCGTTGTTTTCTGTGGGCGCTAATAGCAAAACGATGCGCTTCGTCTCTAATTTGCTGAATCAAATGTAATGCCGGAGAATCAGCAGGCAAATGCCTCTCGACAGCTTCTGGCGCTATGAATAATTTTTCTAACCCCGCCTTTCTAGCTGCCCCTTTTGCTACGCCAATTAAAGTTATCTCAGTTAATTGCAATTCCTTAAATACTCCTACTGCGCATCCTAATTGCCCCTTACCACCATCTATAAAGACTATATCAGGTAATTCCCCTGCTTCTTTTTTTACTCTACTATAGTGTCTTGTTAATGCCTCTGTCATAGCAGCATAATCATCACCTTTTGCAGATACTTTAATATTAAAACGCCGGTAAGCTGATTTTAAAAGTCCATTTTGATCAAAAACCACGCAAGATGCAACAGTAGATTCACCGAAAGTGTGGCTAATATCAAAACATTCCATGCGGTTTGGAATATTAGTAAGATTTAAAAATTCTGTTAGTGATTTAACTCTGCTTTCCATCATAAAATTTTTATTGATTTGTGATTTTAAAGCCTCGGTAGCACTTTGCATAGCCATATTAAGCCAACGAGCTCTGTCACCTCTCACATTATCTCTTAAATGAAAGGTTTGGCCAGTATGCTCTTTAAAAAGTTGCATTAAAGTATCTTTATTATTTACAATACAGGGTAATAATACTTCTTTAGGCAAGCTCATTGCTTGCATAGTATTAAGATTAATATAATGTTGTAAAATAAAAGACTCCAGCACCTCTGCTTCATTATTACCTACAATGGCATCTTTTTTGGGAAAATATTGCCGACTCCCTAAAATCCTACCTTGGCGGATATAAAGAATATGCAAGCACGCTTTATAATCAATGATAGACAAACCAATAACATCAACATCGCCTGAATCGTTTAATATAATTTGTTGCTTTCTAAGCTCCCTTAACACAGCAATTTGATCGCGGAGTTCCGCTGCACGCTCATAATTCATTTTTTCTGAAGCTTGCTCCATCTCCACTATGAAAGCATCCAAAATTTGTTGATCTTTGCCTTTTAATAATAAAAGAGCATTTTTAATATTATTTTCATAGTCTGACTTACTTACTAGACGTACACAAGGCCCAGAGCAGCGTTTGATTTGATATTGCAGGCAAGGTCTAGTTCGGCTTTTAAAAAAATTGTCATCACATTGTCTAATGCCAAATAGTTTTTGTAATAAATCTAAGCTCTCTCGCACGGCTTTAGAGCTGGGATAAGGACCAAAATATTGTCCCCGCTCAATTTTAGGCCCACGATGAAAAGCAATCCTCGGAAAATCATGCTTTTCACTTAAAAAAATATAAGGATAAGATTTATCATCTTTAAAGATAATATTGTAACGTGGTTTAAGCTCTCTAATTAAGCTATTTTCTAACAATAATGCTTCACGTTCACTTGGCGCTACTGTTACTTCTATAGAGGCAATATTACTTACTAATTGTAGAGTTTTATTATCGAGTTTGCGATGAAAATAACTATTTACGCGGTTTTTTAAATTTTTAGCTTTACCGACATAAATAACGGTTCCCGCTTTATCCAACATAGTATAAACGCCGGGATGGGTTGTCAGATTTTTTAAAAATTGACTTAAATTTTTCAGCTTATTTCCATATCCAATAAACCATGTCGTATGGCTAAGTGGGTTAATTCTACATCACTCGTTACCGTTAATTTTTCAAATAAACGGTAACGGTAGCTATTTACTGTTTTGGGGCTCAAACATAATTTATCTGAAATATCTTGTACTTTTTGCCCGCTCGTAATCATCATCAATACTTGTAATTCTCGTTCCGACAGTGCATCAAACAATGACCCTTCATTATCAGATAAATTTTTAAGAGCAAGCTGTTGTGCAATCTCTGGACCTATATATCGTTTACCGCTATTAACGGTACGTATAGCATTTACCATTTCAGTAATATCAGCGCCCTTTGTTAAATATCCACTCGCGCCTGCTTGCAATAATTTAGAAGGAAATGGCTCTTCATCACACACAGTTAAAGCCACAATTTTAATGGCAGGGTCATGTCGTAACATTTTTCTAGTAGCTTCTAATCCGCCCATGCCAGGCATTTTAACATCCATTAGCACTACATGAGGGGCTTTCTCTTTTACAAATTTAACCGCTTCTTCTCCGTTACTTACTTCACCAATTACTTTAATACCTGCAATATCAGATAATAATCTGCTTACACCAGCACGAACTAAATCATGGTCATCTACCAATAAAACTGTTATCACAAATTATATCCTCAAAACTGGCGGAGAGGCAGGGATTCGAACCCTGGGAGGGCTATTAACCCTCAACGGTTTTCAAGACCGCCGCTTTAAACCGCTCAGCCACCTCTCCAGTTACACGTATCTTAGCGATTAATTAAAGTATTTTAACTCATAACTAACATAGTTGGCAAGGTAAGTTACTATACTTAAATATACAAGAGTAACTACTTGCTATTGCAGCAAAGTTTATCATAATATGATAAACTTAAAAGTATAGTTATAAAAAATTATGTCTTAAAGTTTGGGAGTATGCCATGAGAGAACAGTTAACTAATACCGTTACCCGTAATTACATGCCAGAACTAGTTATTCAAACTAATTCTGTAATTCGTAATACTTACATTTTGCTTTCTATGACTTTATTGTTTAGTGCATTTACTGCATGGCTAGGTATGCATACGCAAGCTTTACCAATAAATCCCTTGTTGTGTATGGCTATTACTATGGGCTTATTATTTGTCACTACTCAATTAAGAGACAGTGTATTAGGTCTTGTCTCGGTTTTCGCACTTACAGGTTTTATGGGATATACCCTAGGACCTATTTTAAATATGATTATCCAAGGCTTTAGTAATGGTCCACAGCTCATTGCAACCAGTCTTGGGATGACAGGTATGTTATTTTTAGGTTTATCGGGTTATGCATTAACTACACGTAAAGATTTCAGCTATCTTTCAGGTTTCTTATTTGTTACCGCCATGGTAGCAATGCTAGCCGGTATCGCTTCAATATTCTTCCATGTAGATGCTTTATCATTAATGGTCTCAGGCGCCTTTGTGGTTATAAGCTCTGGTTATATTTTGTTTCAAACCAGCCAAATGATACATGGTGGTGAACGCAATTACATTATGGCTACCATATCTTTATATGTACAAATATATAATTTATTTGTAAGCCTCTTGCAAATTCTAATGTACTTTAGTGGCCGACGTGATTAAGTAGTTATCCTCCACTTCCGCCCTTGTTATAAAAAGGGCGGTTGCTTTTATTATGATTATTAGCTTCCTGATAAATTGTTCTCCTTTGAGTGCTAATTCCGTTTCTGCATTGCTACTTGCTAAAAGCTTTATCATTAAAAAACACACCATTCTACAATTTTTTTTTCAAGGGGAAGGTGCTTATTTTGGTTTGCCAGTAGCGCCTTCTTCTTCAATAGATACCCCACAAATTACTGAACAATGGCATAATTTTGCCCAAGAAAATAATATTCCTCTACTTATATGCACTAATTCTGCTGCAAATAGGGGCTTATTCACTATTGAACACAAAATATTATCTCCTTGGTTTCAAATTGCAGGATTGAGTCAATTTATTGAAGCAAGCCTCCTTAGCGATCGAGTAATTCAATTTGCTTAAAAAAAAATATTTACTTGTATTTGCAACGACTCCTCTTAAAAGCACTCTTGCTGAAGAGGGATTAGATATGGCATTAGCATTAAGTGCTCTAGAGCAAACCATTAGTTTACTCTTTATGCAAAGTGGCATTTATTTATTATTAAAAAACCAAGATTTAAGCTTGGCATCTCGTAAACAATTTATCGATACTTTTAAAGCTTTAGAATGGTATGATATTAACGATATCTATATAGATGAAGATTCCTTACTTAAGCAACCATCAAGCCTCGAAGCATTAACAATATCTCCTCGAATAATACCACATAGGCAACTAGAATCTTTTTATAACTCTTTTGACATTATTTTGAGATATTAAATGCTACATCTTATTACTCACTATAATATGAATCATCCTCTTAATCCCAATTCGGCTACTACCCCTTCACCGCAATCTTTATATATTTTACTAAGTGAAGGTATTTATTTACTTAATAATCATAAAATCCTTAATTTTATTGAAAAAAATCCTTACTTGTATAATATTATTTTTGCGCTAGAGCCAGATGTAGCCGCCCGGGGCTTAAGGAATGCAATACCCCCTTTTATAAAAAAAATTGATTATCCTGAATTAGTAACATTAATAGAACAACATAAAGAATTACAAAGTTGGTAAACTTTACTTTGCCCCCCACTGATAGTAATGGCTATTTATTTGATTATACGACTTGGAATGAAAATATTGCCGTGCAGTTGGCGATTATAGAAAATATTAACTTAACTGCAGAGCATTGGACTATAATACATTTTGTACGTAATTTTTATATAGAATATAAAAATACTCCGCCCTTACGTGTTTTAGTGGCATTATTGAAAAATAAACATGATATCGATCAAAATACCAGCCATTATTTGCATACTTTATTCTTAGGTGAGCCTGCACTAAAGATTAGTAAATTAGCAGGTTTACCTCGTCCTACTCGATGTATATAAAATTTAGTGATGTTTTGTAGGTTATATTACACGATTGGGTTTTATAACATCATTGCGATAGCGGATATAATCTCCTATTATTAATAAAGCGCTCCTCCCACAGTAGATGCATGTAGTTTTATATAGGCTAGCTGTTTATGGATATGATGTTTAGTTTTTAATAAAATATATAAATATATTTTATTAAAAACTAAAGTAAAGCACCACCTATGACGATACATAACACTATGAAAGGTCTGCAATTAGCCTATGGTAATTATGTAATTGGTTATATAGGTAATAAACCACTAGTTTTCATATAAGGCTTATTTACATGCTTTGCTTGGTATAAATTTTGCGGTTATTAACAGGAAATAATACAAAAAAATATAATTTCTTGTATTGTCAAATAAACTATGTTAAAAATTGAAACGTTAAATAAAAAAACAAAAAAAAATTGTTATTAAAACAAAGTGAGTAGGGAATGTATATTATGGATACAGAATTAAACACCATATTAGAACGCTTATGTTATTATTCGGATGTGCCTGAGCGCACACAAATGCTAATTAATAAAGCAATCGAACATATTCAAACTAATGCAAACGATCAAATTAATACTTGCCATGAAAGTGGATTTAGCCCGCTACATTTTTTAACTAATTATTATCAATTTAATGATATCCATATTCACCGTCAAAAAAAATTACATCTTGATGGTTTATTACGATTATTAATAGCACAACCTGCAATAGATATTCATCCTATTGATAGTTTTGGAAATATACCACTACATTATTTATCAGAAAATGGAAACTTAGAAATATTTAAAGAATTAATAAGTAAACGAAAAAATATTGCTTGTACTCCCTGTTATTTATTAAAAAATGAAGATAAAGAAAATCCTTTGCATTTTGCAATAAAGGCTAAAAAAGATGACATCATTAATCATTATTTAACTAATTATTTTAATGAATTTACTTACCCTGAAAAACAAAACATTACTCAATACTCTGCCCTACATTATCCAGCGATTGTTAAAAAATTTGAAGTGCGCTTAAACTTAAACAATCAAGCTTTGATTTTAAATAGTTATTCAAACTCATTAACTAGTAGTAGTTTCCCACATTATAAAATGGAAGCTTCTTCTTGTAGTAATCAGCATTATTTAACAGCATATAAAAATAAAAAAAGTTTTAACTTATAATTTCCAAGCCATTCATATAGGGCTGCAATACAGTGGGTACGTGTACACTCCCTTCTTCATCTTGATAATTTTCAATTACTGCAATGAGGGTGCGCCCCACTGCTAAGCCCGAACCATTTAAAGTATGTACATATTCTATTTTTTTAGTTTTACTTCTTTTTAAACGTGCTTGCATACGTCTTGCTTGAAAGCTTTCGGTATTACTACAGGAAGAAATTTCACGATAAGTATTTTGGCCCGGTAACCATACTTCTATATCGTAAGTTTTAGCACTCGCAAAACCTATGTCTCCGCTACATAAAGCCATGACTCTATACGGTAATTCAAGAGATTGAAGTACAGTTTCTGCATGTAAAATCATAGCTTCAAGCGCATCATAAGAAGCTTCAGGGGTCGTAATTTGCACCATTTCCACTTTTTCAAATTGATGTTGCCGTATCATACCTCTCATATCATTACCATAGGTACCTGCTTCAGCACGAAAACAAGGGCTATGGCATACATATTGTAAAGGTAAATCGACCTCATTGATAATGGTATCACTTACCAGGTTAGTAACTGAAACTTCTGAAGTTGGAATTAGCCATAAATCATTACCCGCTACTCCAAAAGTGTCATCTTTTAATTTAGGAAATTGGCCCGTGCCGTAAAGGGCGTTTGCTTTTACTAAACAAGGGGCATTAATTTCTTGATAACCATGCTTTTCAGTATGTAAATCTAACATAAATTGAGCAAGGGCACGGTGTAACCTTGCATATCTTCCCTTTAAATAAACAAATCTTGCACCTGAAACTTTGGCTCCCGCAACAAAATCCATGCCTCCTTGACGGGTAGCCAAATCTACATGATCTAAAGGATGATTAATTACTTTTGGGGTACCCCAGCGGCGTAATTCAACATTATCGTGTTCATTCTTGCCTAAGGGTACCGTTTTGTGCAACATATTTGGAATATTGCTTAACATTTCATCTAATTGTTGTTGTATAGCTGATAAAATATCTTCTTTGACTTTAAGATTTTGATTTATATTTTCACTGTCTTGCAATAACGTAGTTACCTGCAGCTGTTGTGCTTTTGCTTGACCAATGGCTCTAGCCAAAGTATTTTTTTGATTTTGCAGTTCTTGTACCTCTATTTGTAATGATTTACGTTCGGTTTCAAGTTTATTAAATTTTTCTTTATCTAGTATAAAACCCCTTTGCTGCAAATTACGAGAAACTACTTCTAATTCATTACGTAATAATTTAATATCTAGCATACTTATTCCTCAATTACATCCACCTGTTTTGGTGGCAAAAAAACAAATTTTTTCTTCTCTATGGGTTGATTAACCGTTTGTTGCTTGAACGTAAAGTAAGAATATTGTCCTAATTGATCTAACAATACTAATTGTTTCATATGATTTTTATTATCAAAACCTATAGTAAGCACTTGAAATGGAGCTTCTTTATCTTTTGGAATTAAGGTAAAACATAAAATACTGTCATCCAAACAAACTTTTTTTACCTTATCAGTTTCTAGTATGCTAACAGCAAAATAGTTTTCTATATTTTTAGGGGTATTGGTTAAAAAGTAGAGGGGGGTTGCTGTTAAATCTTTACCTATTTTTTTAACAGTCACTTGCGCTAAATCTGCATCATAATTCCAAATTTTTTTTCCGTCAATAATAGTAAGTCGGGAATCGGGGGTTATTACTTCCCAATGTAACAAATTAGGTTTTTTAAGATATACGATTCCACTTAACTCTTGTAATACTATTCCTTTTGCATTAGTTATTTTTTGCTCAAATAAAGCATGCATAGTAGTAATAGAGCCAAATAATTCTTGTATTTTTTGTGCTGGAGGAAGTGCTGCATGAATACCAATTGAATGGGATATCCCACAGAAAAAAATGAGTAAAGCTTGATATTTTTTTTGCATAATTTTAATATCCTTTTTTAAAAATGTAAACTCAAAGTAAACTACTGTGCTTCTGGATGGTGTGCAATTAATATTTCTCGATTACCATTAGATTGCATAGCACTCACTAAACCTGCTGCCTCCATAGCTTCAATAAGTCGCGCAGCCCGGTTATAACCAATTTTTAATCTTCTTTGTATATTTGAAATAGAAGCTTTTCGAGATTCTATCACAAGCTGTACTGCTTGATCATATAATTCATCGGCTTCGCTGTCTTCAAGCTCTGCTGTTCCAGGCAAATTAAATAGACTCTTAGTCCCACCTGCTATAATGTCTTCTATGTATTGGGGCTTTGCCGATAATTTTAAGGCTTGTACCACCCTATGCACTTCATCATCTGAGACAAAAGCTCCATGAATACGAGTAGGTATTCCTGTTCCAGGGGGTAGATATAACATATCCCCATGCCCTAATAACTGCTCTGCGCCTTGTTGATCTAAAATGGTACGCGAATCGATTCTAGAAGATACTTGAAAAGCTATTCGGGTTGGAATATTTGCTTTAATTAAGCCTGTTATCACATCGACTGAAGGGCGTTGTGTCGCTAAAATCATATGAATACCAGCAGCCCTTGCTTTTTGAGCAATGCGAGCAATAAGTTCTTCTACTTTTTTACCGACCACCATCATCATATCTGCAAACTCATCTATAATCACCACGATGTAAGGTATGCGACTTAAAGTGGAGATCGGTTCTCCGGGGATAGGAGCAAGTGGAGAAAGCAAGGGATTACCTGTTTTTTCAGCTTCTGCAATTTTGTGGTTATAACCTACTATATTACGTACTCCAAGTGCTGCCATTAATTGATATCTTCTCTCCATTTCAGCAACGCACCATTTTAGGGCATTTGCTGCATCTTTCATATCTGTTACTACCGGAGTTAATAAATGGGGAATACCTTCGTAAATAGATAATTCTAACATTTTTGGATCAATTAATATCAAACGTATTTCTTCAGGAGTTGCTTTATATAAAAGGCTTAATAACATTACGTTAATACCAACCGATTTTCCTGAGCCTGTAGTACCGGCCACTAATAAATGTGGCATCTTGGCTACATCTACAGCAATGGGAACTCCGGCAATATCTTTACCTAAGGCAATAGTTAAAGGCGAACGCTGTTCTTGATAAGAAGAAGATTCTATTACCTCTCGTAAGAGGACCATTTCTCTTTCTTCATTAGGTATTTCTAAGCCAACGACTGCTTTACCTGGTATTATTTCTACTACTCTCACTCTGGTTACTGATAGAGCCCGCGCTAAATCCCTGGCAAGAGAAGTAATTTTACTAACCTTTTGTCCTGCTGCTAATTCCATTTCAAAACGCGTAACTACGGGCCCTGGATATACCGCTACTACCTTAACGGTAATACCAAATTCCGCCAAACGAGCTTCGACCGTTTTAGATAATTCTTCTAAAGTGTTTTCTGAAAAAGGCTCAGTACTTAAGGTTAAATTTTCATCTAATAAGGCGACGGCGGGTAATTCCCCCCTTTTTGACACGGTTTGCTTGTGTAAGGGTGAGCTTACAACGGACTTTATGCTCGGGATTATAGTAGGTTTTTGAACCTGTACACTTGCTATCTTAATGAGGGCAGTATTTTTGGCAATGACAATTGGCTCCTGTTTAATAATTGGTTCCATTTTACATTTTTGCAGGGAATTTTTTTTAATCAAAAACATGGCTTGTTTATTTTTTATCCAGAATATAAACTTAATTATGTTTAATTTATTGTAATTTATTGTATTTAAAAAATATTTACCTATATTATCCATGACTAAAAGCCACGATAAGCCCGTAGCAAGCGTAATCCCGCTAAAAAAAAGACCTAGTAATATAAGAGTACTACCTAAATAATTAAAGAAATAATGTAAATAACTACCCACTATTTCCCCTAATATCCCCCCTGCGCCGCTTGGTAAATATTGTTTACTTATTACAAAGTGGGTTTGTGCCAACCCTGAACCTGCCACTACAGTTAATATAAAACCTAATATCCTAAAGACCCATAAAAGTTTATTAAATGCTTCTATATTTTTGCGTTTTTGAAATATTCGGATAGCCCCATAACTTAAAACAAAGGGGAAAAAATAAGCTTGATAGCCAAATAAATAAAAAAATAAATCTGCAAACCAAGCCCCGGCTTTACCACCCCCATTAAAAATATGTTCATGGGTTGCAGTACGAGACCATGCTGGATCTGCTTGATGATAAGTAATAAGTGAAATAACTAAAAATATAGCAATTACTGCCAGAATAATGAAGCCGCCCTCATACAATCTTGGCATCATATTGTAAGTTAAAGTACTTTTTTGAGGTGCGCTGTGGTTTTTATGTCGTTTACGACTCATAATAGGATAAACCTTCCAAACAAAGCTCTTAAACTATAATATAGTTCTTAAAACTAAGCACGCTCTTAAATGAGTTTATTTAATAATCTGTATTAAGGATTTAAAGTTAAGTGGATAACAAACATTGTAAATTATTGATTTTAGGCTCTGGTCCTGCTGGCTACACTGCAGCTCTTTATGCAGCACGTGCTAACTTAAAACCTGTTTTAATTACAGGGCATGATAAAGGCGGACAATTAACCACTACTACTGCAGTCGACAATTGGCCAGGAGAAGTAACTGGTATCCAGGGGCCAGATCTTATGGATAAATTAGAACAACAAGCTTTGCATTTTAATACCGAAATTATTTTTGATCATATTAACAAAGTAGATTTATCAGTACAGCCTTTTACCTTAATAGGTGAATCTAAGCAGACTTTTACCTGTGATGCCTTAATTATTGCAACGGGTGCTACTGCTAAATATTTAGGCTTAGCTTCAGAGCAAGCTTTTATGGGTAAAGGGGTTTCCGCCTGTGCTACTTGTGATGGTTTCTTTTATCGCAATCAAGTAGTCGCCGTGGTTGGTGGCGGAAATACCGCGGTTGAAGAAGCTTTATATTTATCCAATATTGCTTCTAAAGTAATTTTAATCCATCGACGGGATACTTTACGTGCTGAAAAAATTATGGTTGATAAATTGCTACATAAAGAAAGCTTAGGTAAAGTAGAAGTTATTTGGAATCATATAGTAGAGGAAATATTGGGTGATGACAGTGGAGTCACAGGTATACGCCTCAAACATAGCCATGTCGAGCAAACTAGATGTATTTCCGTGCATGGGATTTTTATCGCTATTGGGCATACTCCCAATACCGGCTTATTTAATGGACAATTGCTTATGGAAAATAATTATATAAAAATAAATAGTGGTATTGAGGGCAATGCTACTGCCACTTCAGTTGCTGGGGTATTTGCTGCAGGTGATGTCGCAGATTCTGTGTATCGCCAAGCTATTACGTCTGCGGGTAGCGGCTGTATGGCAGCGCTGGACGCAGAACGCTATTTAGAAAGCCAAGCATGTTAAAAAATATGCCAGCAACCCAAAAAGCAACTATTTATGCTATTCTAGCTTCTATAGTAATTTTAGTAATAAAATTTTATGCTTATTATCTTACTCATTCCATCAGTGTATTTTCTGATGCTATGGAATCTTTTATCAATTTAGCAACTGCCATCATGGCATTTGTTTTGTTAAAAGTAGCGTCTATTCCCGCTGATAATAATCATCCCTATGGTCACGACAAAGCAGAATATTTCTCTAGCGGGATTGAGGGCACTTTAATTATTGTGGCTGCTTTATTAATAGCCTATAGCTCTATTAATCGTTTTTATCATCCGGTAGGGCTTAATGATTTAGGATTTGGCAGTGTAATGGTAATTCTTGCAACCCTTATAAATTGGTGGGTTGCTCATTATATGTTTAAAATTGGGAAACGATACGATAGTATTACTTTAGAAGCAGATGCGCACCACCTTATGACCGATGTATGGTCATCTTTAGCTGTAACCGGTGGCATGGGTATTATTTTGATAAAACCCAATTGGTATATTGTTGATACCATAATTGCTTTAACCGTCGCTGTTCATATCTGTTTTACAGGGATAAAACTGTTAAAACGATCTATAGATGGATTAATGGATATTGCTTTGCCGGATGTGGAAGTAGCGCAACTAAAAACAATAATTCAGGATAATTTACCGACCCAAGGCCATTTTAATCACTTAAGAACTCGTAAATCGGGCGCAAAGCGCTTTATTGACTTTACTATCATGTTGCCAGGAAACACTTCTGTAATCGACTCTCATAAAACCTGTAACCTCATCGAAAGCGCAATCAGTACCCAATTAGCAAATACTTCTATTGTGATTCATGTAGAACCTTTAGATACCCCATAAAACCAGACCCTAAATTAGTTTTGTGACTAATTTATTTAAAAAAAGAAAGCAAATTATATTGAGCTATCTCTTTACATTTACCTAAGTTTTTACGTTATAATGTACACGTATTTAATTTTTATTAATTATTGATGGAAATTAGGAAATTTTTAAGATGTTGCTTTACGAATTTTTGCTGTCTACAAAAAAGATAATAAATTATTTTTGATAAAATGTTGCCGATTATATCAAAATAGTATGCTTTGTAATTAAAAGCACTCAAATTTTTAAACAATATTATTTTCATGATTTCCTGCCCTCCACTAGCTAATAGCATAAGGAAGTAATCATGCCAACAAACAGCTCTACAGTTATTGAATTAGCCCAAAAAATACTTGAGATGGAACAATCAGTCAAAATAAAACTTGAAGAAGAACAAGTAGCCTCAAATAGGGAGTTTGCAAGGAATAGAGAAAATTCCATGAGTGAAAGCCTAGTATTAAAGGGTAACATTTTCTTCAATAGAAGTGTAAAACCGCGTTATGAAGAAACATTTTTATCTTATTTAAGAGATCAAAATTTAACAGGCAAAAATGCTGAAGCTGAATGCGTAAAAAATATTTTACAAGAATTAAAAAGTGATATTCTTAACAGCATTCAAGAAGATGACCATACGCCAGAAAATACAAAGCGCTGGTTACAAAATAATAAAAGCATTTTACTAAACGCTTCTGCTACCAATGATGCTGCAGTATTATTAGCATCCCACAATTATTTAAATTCTTACACTGCTATTAAACAAATTGCTTGGCGAAATTTTGACGTTACTGCTTTAAAAAATATAGATTGGTATAATTTACTTGAATCATCAGTAGGCGATGAAATACAAGATAACAATGTTAGCATATACAGTGGACACTCAGAAATTAGTAATAAAAATGATGCCAAACACGACTGTCGATATAAGCTAGCCTATTATTATTTAGCTAGCAAAGATCCAAAACTATTGGAACCTGAAAAACATATTGCTTTTAGCCATATTATTGCCCAATTAGCTGATATTCGTAGAGCACATAATATCGTAAACGATAATGGAATAGAATGTGATAATGCTAAAATTGATTCACCTTCTTGCTTCCCGGGAACTTTAGGTCGAATTTATCAAATGGGTAAGGGCCATCCCGATTTAGCACTCCCCTTATCCATAAGAGAATTATTACCTACTCTGTTTAAAAGAATGATTTATATCAAATTTAATGCTTTTCTTGAAAGTATTACACAAAATTCAACCCTTTCAGCAGAAGCTAAATATAATGTCAAAGTCGATAGTTATCATGCATTACTTGATATTAATCAACTAGATGCTGCAGATATTATTAGCAATAAAACATTTTACTCAGATGCCTTATATACTGCAAGACTTCATTTTATTACGTATCTTAAAAGTGATTGTAGCCACTGGTATTCATTTCCTTTTATAAATAATGGATTACAAGAGGCTGAACTGAACACACTTTCTCAAACTGATAAAATGCAACTTGAACTGATGGTCTTAAATCTTGGCGGTTATGCTGGTACAGAAATTTATGAGGCTTTTTTAAAAAATTTACTTCCTGAAGAAAAAATACGCTGGACAAACCATTTAGGAAATAATTTATTAGAACAATATGAATCCTTGTTAAAATTTGAAATAGAACATACTCCAAGTTCAACTCAGTTTGAGATAAAACATCAGCGCGTGATAAATCGGCTTCATGAAATTGGGTTTGGAAATCAATCACTCGAAGAATTAGAAGCCTCTGTACAAAAAGCTATAGATACGCAATTACTAAAAAGATATCATGAAATTTTAGAAAAAAAATATGAAATAGAACCTGAACTTACCTATAGTGCTTCTGCTTTCGAATTTGTAAAAACAGAAGTATTAGCGAGCTTTAGAACTTCACCTATTTGGGTCAATAATACAGCGGAATTTGAAGCTAGATTAAAAATACTTTTATCTAAGCAGTTAATAAGCAACTATGATAACATCATTAAAACCATAAAAAGTTTACGCCCTTACAAAAAGAAGCTTGAAATAATAGAAGCACTTACCGATTCACAAGAAAAGTTTGCAGAACAACAACAACTTGATAAAACTTGTCATGAACGGACATTAAAACAATTGCAAGCCAATAAAGAATGGAGTGACACCAATCAGTTAGAACAAGAAATTTTACGTTTCCAAGCTATTACTTCGCCTCACCCTATAATAAATCCTTTATTGCGCAATGGCACGAAATTATTAATACGTGAATTATTACCTCAGGATGCGGGGTGTAGGTTTACCGTTGATGTATCCTACTCACAGGTTTGTAAGCGTCCTAGTTATTTGCCAATACCTCAAATCCCTTTGTTTGGCGCTATTTTAGAAAGCAACACCCCCGCTAAAATGCCAACCATTTGCGTTGCAGCTAATTTTACAAATGCAGATAAATTAGAGCATTTACCTGCTAACTTATTAGAATGTTTAAGAGCTAATAATATTCCAAACCATGCACTGGAATTATTCTTTTTAGTGCAAGATTCCCCCTGGAATACTAATGAATCGATATATTATTGGCCTGCCCCTTGGTTGCATCGTGATGCACCCAATATAGGAGATTATAATAAAGAATCCACTGTAAGCGTCACGATAGCCAATTTAGATGGACCGCTTGAAAATCTGGTGAATTTTAACGGTAGAAATGCTCCCCGTACTAGCTTACATAATGACTATTCAGGACGGGTAAAATTCGACTTCAGTGCTATTGGTATCCAAGGCATGTCGCAAACTCGCGATAAATCACATTATTGTTATTCATTATGTATTGACCATGATACTAAAACTGCAGCACTTACCTTGCACTGGGTACTAAATAATATCGATTTTATGTGGGCTGAACAAGCCGCTATTCAACATTCAACTAATATCTCTGTGGATGTTTTTATGGATACTATGTCCCGGATCCCTGTTGATGCCTCATTCCAAAAACTTTATCAATCTGGTAACACCTTTACCCCTTTGGATGAATTGCATACCTTTATTTATGGAGGAGCAAGACCACGGGCAAATCTTACAAATAATAGATATTCTATAAATGTGGTCCCCCGCCCCCCTGTATTCCCTAATTTAAGTACCTCACATTCCCCCTTTTATAGCAGTAGGTATATGAATCAAAATGCTCAGGCAGCCCCTCCCATGCAGGCGCCCGATGCAAGTGCAGCACTACATATGACACGTGGAAGAACTAATAGATAATTTCATTAACAACAAAGTAATGTCATTTAAGGCAAGGAGTTAACCATCATGAAACTACCAGATAAAGTAAAAAGAAAAATACAATTATGCTCTTTTATAGTAACCTTAAGCGCTTCGACTTTAAGTGTTGCTAACATTGATTCTTATAAAACCTACATGGGTATAGATTTAGAAGCTAGAGTGGCTCCTTTTCAAGCTGGATATGGAGATAACTTATTCAAAAAGGAATTATTACAACAAAATTATTATTTTGGCGTAATGTTTAATCCAAATTGGGGAATAGAGTTAGGGGCTCAGTATGCTAGTTTTAAGAATAATAGCGTTACTATTAACCCTGGGCAACAAGGCTTAAATTATACTATACAAAAAAATGACCCCTCAGAAACCAATATTTATAGCTCAACTTATAAAGATCTTTATACGGATATACAATTTTTTTATCCTACACCATTCATAGAAGATTTAGAATTAACAGCAGCTATCGGAGGAGTTTATAAATCCATTTTTTTAAAAGAAACTCCTTCAATGGTTAATGGTATATTTCAAAATCAAGCAGTTATTGCCCAATACACACGGACTTTTAAAAGTCGCAAGTTTATTCCGAGAATAAGCCTTGGAACCCGCTATTTTTTAATAGATAATTTAGGTATACGGCTTCTATTTGAATGGGAAAATATGTCACGCTTTAATAATGTAAAATCGCAGGAGTCCCCTACTGCAGTCAGTGAAGCCCGCCTGAAAGATCATTATGGATTTGCAATAGGATTATTGTATCAATTTTAAAATCTTAAATAGGGTTTATTAGAGCGATATCGTCCCTTTTTTTTGAGAGGACAATATCGCTTATATAATCGGTACTAAAAAGACTCGATAGTAACAGGCTCTAGCGTATCAGGCATAAAATTTTTCCTAAATTTAGTTCTTTGCACTACACTACCTAAAGTTAAACCCTGTACCATAATCGAGAATAGTACTACTGCATAAGTAATAGCTACGGTAAAATCTCTGGCTTCCCCTTCTGGAATAGTTAAGGCTAAAGCAATAGAAATCCCCCCTCTTAATCCACCCCAAGTCATGATAAAAACAGTTTGAGTGTTGAAGTTTTTAAATTTACAAATAAAGGCGAAAGGAAGGGCTACACTAATCCAGCGTGCCATAAGAACAATCACAATAGCTCCTAATGCTGCATAAATTATGTTTAAGGTAAAAATAAGTTGTAAAAATTCTATACCAATTATAACAAAGAGTATTGCATTTAAAATTTCATCTAAAAAAAACCAACAAGCTTCTAAATTATTAATAGAGGCTTTAGTCATACGCCAACTTTTAATGGTCGCCCCAATAACGAGCCCACATACTGCCATGCAAATACACCCGGAAACATGCATAACAGATTCTGCTAAAGCGTATCCACCGGTAACCAGTGCTAAGGTTAAAATAATAGATACACTGTAATCATCAATACTACTTAAAATCTTACTTGAAAACCAACCTAAAGTAAGACCTAATAATAATCCGCCTAAACCTTGTTGCAGAAAAAATCCCATGATATTTAGTGGCGTCCATTCTTTATGAGGACCATTTGCTACTTCTAATAAAATCACAAATAGCACTATACCCATACCATCATTAAATAAAGCTTCTCCTGCAATGTTCATTTCTACCGCTTTGGGTACTCGAGCATTTTTTAGCACTCCTAAAGCGGCAATCGGATCGGTGGGAGAAATGAGTGCACCAAATACTAAGCAATATCCTAAAGAAACAGTTATCCCTAAGCATTGAGCTAAACCAAAGGTTGCAAACCCTACTAAAAAAGTAGATAACGCCACGCTAAAAGTAGCAAGTAATAACACTACTAATTTATGTTTGGCAAGTTCAATCGTATTAACATGTAAGGCCCCTGCAAATAACAAAAAACTTAGCATGCCATGTAAAAAGGTTTCGTCAAATTTTATGTTTTCTAATAAATCTTTTATGAAGCTTTCTAAATGCCAGCCCAGTCGATTACTGCTTTCCATTAATAAGGCAACCGTTAAAGTAATGAGTGTTAAGCCGATAGATTTTGGAAGTTTTAGAAATCGATAATTAATATAACTTGATAACGCTGTTAATGATATTAACACAGCTAACACTTCTTGTGCGGTCATTATCCCTTTCTCCCTGTTGCATTTATAGCCTTTATATAACGCCATCCTTGCGTTGTCATGTAATGCATTAACCTTGGATCTTGTAGGTGAAAATTATAAAAAACCATTGTAGGTTATCTACAAAATAATCCAATAAATTATTAAGATTTTTTTATTTACGCACCCCTCCTCTTAAAACAAATCAAGAATTTTATTATTTCATAGCCACAAAAACTTTACAATTATAACTCCAGGCTTTTTTGAAGTGATGATGAATATGTGTCTAAAATATAGTAAATTTCTTACACTGAACTAAGAAGCAGGCTTGTAATGCTCGTAGACGTACAAGCAATCTGGATACTTATTGCAACTATAAATTAATATCAAAATTATATGCCGACCGTTATATCATATTTTTAAAAAAATAAATGAGTCCCTACTGACTCGATAAGGTAAGCTTATGATCTTTAATACCGCAAATGGTAATTACATAACACTTGCACCAATGAGTTAATTAACTGGTTTTAATTGCTTTGGAAAATAGTTTTTTTTTAAAGTCACCTTGGTTAGTATATTAAGTTCTGTTATAATGCTTGCTTCTCGAATAGACTAATGCTGACAGCAAAATATGAGGTAGATAACTAAAATGGCCAAAGAGTCACCAATTGAAATTGAAGGTATTGTTACTGAAAACCTTCCTAATACTACATTTAGAGTGAAACTCGACAATGGTCACGTTGTTATTGCTCATATATCTGGAAAGATGAGAAAAAATTACATTCGCATCCTAATGGGTGATAGAGTAACCGTGCAGCTTACCCCTTATGATTTAAGTAAAGGTCGGATTGTATTTAGAAATAAAGACGGCGGCCCCTCCAATCCAAGCCCTACAACTACGGCTCAACGTGAAGAAAATAAAATAAGTTAAATATCAATTTATTTTATTAGTCAAACATCTAAAAAATTATAGTTAAATAACCTAGAAAATTTAGTTTGGCATAAAAATTTATTCTACAGCGCGCTGTTTACAATCAGCACTTTCGATATCTACTTTTAATTTACCTTCTTTTAATCTTACCACTACTCGGCCACCCCCAGATGCTAAATCACCAAATAATAATTCATTAGCTAACGGTTTTTTTAGCAAATCTTTTACTAATCGTGCCATAGGCCGCGCTCCCATTTGCCTATCGTAACCATGTATTGCTAACCAATCACGAGCGGGGGCATCAATATCTAATAACACATCTTTTTCTTGTAATTTATTTTGTAATTCAACTAAAAATTTTTCTACAATTAATTCAATGGACTGAGGCTCCAGTTCTTTAAACTGTACAATGGCATCTAAGCGATTTCTAAATTCCGGGGTAAATAATTTTTTCAATGCTTTCATTCCATCCGTCGAATAATCTTGCTCTTTGAAACCAAAGGAATTTCTATTTAATTCTTCAGCACCAGCATTGGTGGTCATAATTAAAATTATATGACGAAAATCCGCTTTTCTACCATTGGTATCTGTTAGGGTACCGTGATCCATTACCTGCAATAATAAATTGTAAACTTCTGGATGCGCTTTCTCGATTTCATCCAATAAGACAACACTGTGAGGATGCTTCGTTACGGCATCGGTTAAGAGTCCACCTTGATCAAAGCCAACGTAACCTGGAGGCGCACCTATTAGCCGTGAAACCGTGTGACTTTCCATATATTCTGACATATCAAATCTTATTAATTGTATGCCCAATAACTCTGCCACTTGCCTCGTCACTTCGGTTTTACCCACTCCGGTTGGACCAGAAAAAAGAAAAGAGCCAACTGGTTTTTCTAAATCATTTAGACCCGATCGACCCATTTTTATGCAATCAGACAACGCCGCCACTGCTTCATCCTGACCAAAAATAACCAATTTTAAGTCACGCTCTAAGTTCTTTAATACTGCCTTATCATTGGCAGAAACAGATTTTAAAGGAATACGAGCCATTTTTGCTATAACTCTTTCAATATCGTTAACGCCTACTATTTTTTTCTTTTTGTTTACCGCCAATAATCGTTGGTATGAACCTGCCTCATCTACTACATCAATTGCTTTATCGGGTAAAAATCTATCGGGCATATATCTACTTGCCATTTCAGCCGCTGCTTTAAGCGCTGCAAAAGAATATTTCACATTATGATGAGATTCAAATTTTTCTTTAAGCCCTTTTAATATTTCTACGGTTTCTGCCACAGAAGGTTCTTTAATATCTACTTTTTGAAAGCGACGCACTAAAGCTCTATCTTTTTCAAAGATCCCTCTATATTCTTGAAAAGTAGTGGAACCCATGCATTTTAAATCGCCAGAAGCTAATAAAGGCTTAATTAAATTAGAGGCATCCATTACCCCACCACTTGCAGCTCCTGCCCCTATAATGGTATGAATTTCATCAATAAATAATATTGCACCGGACTCTTTTTTTAACTGATGTAAAAGTGCTTTTAAGCGTTTTTCAAAATCGCCTCTATATTTAGTTCCAGCTAATAATGAGCCTAAATCAAGAGAATATACTACACAATGTTTAATTGCTTCTGGCACTTTATTTTCAACAATTCTTAACGCTAAGCCTTCAGCCACCGCCGTTTTACCTACCCCTGCTTCTCCTACAAATAAAGGATTATTTTTACGACGTCGGCATAAAATTTGGATAGTGCGCTCTAACTCATCTTCACGCCCAATGAGTGGATCAATTTTATTAAGTCGAGCTTGTTGATTCAAATTGATAGTATAATTAGTTAAAGGACTACCTTGTGTACTAGCATCTCCTCCTTCGCTGCCTTCTCCCCCATCAACACCGCCTTCATCTTGTGCGGATAAGTCTTCTGATTCTTCAGGTTTGATAATGCCATGTGAAATATAATTTACGATATCTAAACGAGAAATATTTTCTTTTCTTAAAAAGAATACTGCTTGACTTTCTTGTTCACTAAAAATAGCTGCCAAGACATTTGCCCCTGTTACCTCGTCTTTACCTGCAGATTGCACATGAAAAACTGCTCGTTGCAGTACTCGCTGAAAACCCAAAGTTGGTTGAGTTTCGCGCATATGCTCACTACTAGGTATAAGGGGAGTAGTTTCTTCTATAAAATTTATTAATAATAACCGAAGATTTTCATTGTTAGCGCCACACCCTTTTAAAACGGTTGCAGCAGAAATGTTATCTAACAATGCCAGTAAAAGATGCTCTACCGTCATAAACTCATGGCGTTTATCTCTAGCTTCCTTAAAAGCTAAATTCAAAGTGAGTTCTAATTCTTTACTGAGCATTTACCAATCTCCTTAACCTCAATTAAAATTTATGCACTTTCTAAGTCACATTTAAGTGGATGCAAATGTTCTTTTGCATAATCATTCACAAACATCATTTTAGTTACTGCCACATCTTTGGTGTATTTTCCACAAATTCCTTTACCTTTTTCGTGTATTTGCAACATAATTACAGAGGCCGCATCATAGGATAAATAAAAAAACTTAACCAACACCTCTATTACAAAGTCCATGGGAGTATAGTCATCGTTAATTAAGTACACTACATAGAGGGAAGGCTCTGTTATAGCTAAAGCTTTTTCTTCAAGTAATCCCTGATCGTTACAGTTTGAATGTTTTTTGCTATCCATAATATGATAGTAGTTAAATTTTATTGTTTTGCAGCTAAAAACCAGTGACCAACCATCAAAAAAAAATTATTTTTTTATGTTTTTTATAATTTTTACTTTTTTTTGTTAATTTAACAAGAAGTTGTTTGACTTACGAAATATTAGATGAATATACTCCTAATTGCCAAGTTTTTATTCAGACAGGTATGGTTATTATGGCAATTGGTACTGTTAAATGGTTTAACAATCAAAAAGGTTATGGTTTTATAAATTATGATGGCAAAGATGTATTTGCTCATTATTCGGTAGTAGATATGGATGGTTACAAAAGCCTAAAGGCTGGTCAACAGGTGCAATTTGAAGTTACCCAAGGCCCCAAAGGACTACACGCAACTGATATCCAACCCGTTGAGGAAGAAATAGAATTAACTATGTAAACAGTTATAGCTATTTTTTTAGATAAAACCTAACTCATCAAGAGGCAAGTAGTTAGCTCATGTGAGCAATAATTGCTTGCCCAAATGCACTACAAGTTAACAAAGTAGCTTGGGGCATTAATCTCTCAAAATCATAAGTTACTGTTTTAGCTTGTATGGCTTTATCCATACCTTTTATAATTAAATCTGCCGCTTCTGTCCAGCCCATATGTCTTAACATCATTTCGGCAGATAAAATAATAGATCCCGGGTTCACTTTATCTTGACCTGCATATTTAGGAGCCGTGCCATGCGTTGCTTCAAATAAGGCAATGCTATCCGAAAGATTAGCGCCAGGGGCTATTCCTATACCTCCTACTTGAGCAGCTAGGGCATCGGAAATATAATCACCATTTAAATTGAGAGTAGCAATAACACTGTATTCACTCGGCCTTGTTAAAATTTGCTGTAAAAAGGCATCGGCTATAACATCTTTAATAACTATGTCTTGTCCGGTCTTTGGATTTTTAAAACTAAGCCAGGGACCATTATCTAATAATTTGGCATTAAACCGCTCTTTAGCAAGCCCATAGCCCCACTCTTTAAAAGCGCCTTCTGTGAATTTCATAATATTGCCTTTATGCACTAAAGTCACCGAAGGTAAATTATTATCAATAGCATACTGAATAGCTCGATATACTAGCCGTTCAGTACCTTGTTTAGAAACTGGCTTAATACCTATACCACAATTTTCTGTAAACCTAATTTTTTTCACATGCATAGTTTTTTGTAAAAAATCAATCACTTGGGTTGCTTCTGCAGTACCCGCAGCCCATTCGATGCCTGCATAAATATCTTCTGAATTTTCTCTAAAAATTACCATATCAATCAGCTCAGGCTCTTTTACGGGGCTTGGGCTACCTGTAAAATATCGCACCGGCCGCAAACAAACATACAAATCAAGATCTTGCCGCATTGCTACATTGATAGAACGTATACCACCTCCTACCGGCGTGGTTAAAGGGCCTTTAATGGCTACTTTAAATTCTTTAATGGCGGTTAGGGTTTCCGCTGGCAGCCATTCGTCTTTGCCATACAGGGTGGTAGCCTTTTCACCGGCATATATTTCCATCCAAGCTATTTTTTTTACATTACCATAAGCTTTTGCTACTGCCGCATCGACCACTTGCTTCATAACAGGGGTAATATCAATACCGGTTCCATCCCCTTCTATATAAGGTATAATAGGATTATTAGGGACACTTAAGATGTTATTACTATCCACTTCAATCTTTTGACCGCCCTGTGGAATTTGTATTTTTTGGTAAGACATAAAAGCACCCCTAAAAAAAACCTTTAAAACTAGCTTCATTATAGCAGAAAATAAATGTTTTGCTTGCTAATGTCATTTTGTCGCCTAAAATTTTATTCACTCACGCTTTAAAAAAAAAATTCATCTTCACCATATATATGACTAGTTAATTAACTAATGATATTTGAAAAAATAAAAAGTAATATAAATTTTAAGTTGCCAAATATGATATAGTATCGATAATGAATAGCAGCGTAAGTCTATGAGTGAACTATTACAATATGAATTATTTACGCGCGTTGTAGTGCCTATAATATTACTTATAAATAATTGTTTAACGTGTATTAAATAAAGGGTTGATGCGGGTGATCCAAAATCTATTTACTACCATATTTTATTGCGCACTGTGTATGCTTTGCCTGCCCCTTAAAGCTTATGCTGAAAAAAATGATAAGTGGGACCAATATCGTATTTTATTTGTAAAAGCAGAAAAAGCCCTTGCTAAAAAAAATTATACTGAATTCAAAAATTTAAAAGCAAAACTTATTCACTACCCCTTATATCCTTACCTAGAATATGCCGATTTAGAAAATCGTATACATACTGCAACCCCCCAGGAATTTAAAAATTTTCTTGAAAAATTTAGCGATTCCCCGTTAGTACCTCAATTACGCAAATTATGGCTTAATACCAAAGGTAAACAAGAAAATTGGGAAGAATATTTATATGCTTATCTACCTACGCAAGATTTAGGATTACAATGTCAGTATCTTTGGGCTACTTATCAAGCTTACAAAAATAAAAGTATTTTTGATAAAGTATTGCCTTTATGGATGACGGGTAAGCCACACCCCAAAGCATGTGAAATATTATTTACTGCCTGGCAAGAAGAAGGCTATTTAACAAAACCTTTAGTATGGCAACGCATTCAATTAGCGATACAACATGAAAATGAACCTGCGGCCCGTAAGTTATCTCTATATTTAAAAAAATCTGAACAAGCGTTAGTTGATTTATGGCTTTATATACATAATAATCCCGAGATGATTTCTAATGAAAAATACTTTCGTGGTAAACATCCTGCTTTATTAGAAATTTTAGTACATGGAGTCTCGCGTATAGCTAAAAAGAATCCTGAATTAGCAGTGAAATTATGGCCCATTATCGCCAAAACGTATCCATTTACTGAAAAACATTGGGGGCATGTAGTTCGTGCTATAGGACTTAGCTTTGCCTTCCAGCGTCACCCCGATGCCGAAAAATGGCTTGAAAAGGTGCCTGTAGAATTTAGCAATACCGCAGTGCATGAATGGCGCATTAGAGCCGCTATCACTAAAAATAATTGGCCCGGCGTACTAAAGTGGACCAATCTGCTGCCCAACGACTTAAGTAATGAAGCACAATGGAAGTACTGGAAAGCCCGCGCACATGAAATGTTACAAGAACAAGAATCTTCACAAGAAATTTTACAGCAATTAACGACGGAGCGTAATTATTATGGATTTTTAGCAAGCCACAAATTATTAAAGCCTTATGCCCTTTCTTATAATAAAATTGTTATTAGTACTAAGGCTCTATTTAGTGTTGCGAAAAGAATCGGCATTAGAAGAGCTAGAGAATGGCATATTTTAGGCCGTGACAATAAAGGCAAAGAAGAATGGCGCTTAGCCACTCAATTATTAAGTGACACAGAACGCCAAGCTGCTGCTAAACTAGCGCTTGATTGGGGCTTACCTAATTGGGCAATCGTTGCCCTTGCGAATTCAAAAGATAAAAATGCTATTCAATTACGGTTTCCAGTTTTGCATTCGAAGTATATTTTAACAGCAGCTGAGGTAAATCAGATTGATCCAGCATGGATATTTGCCGTTACCAGACAAGAAAGCGCTTTTATGCCCAATGCTCGCTCTGCCGCAGGAGCTTTGGGTCTTATGCAATTAATGCCTAGTACTGCCCAAATGATTGCTAAACAACAAAAGCTTAATTTAAAACATGATAATGATATTATGCATATTGACAAAAATATCCGTTTGGGGAGTAGATATTTAAGAATGATGTTAAATGAACATCAAAGTAACCCAGTATTAGCCACTGCAGCCTATAATGCGGGCCCTGGGCGCGTAAAGCGCTGGCTGCCAGAGTTTAGTATGCAAGCAGATGCCTGGATAGAATCTATACCCTATAAAGAAACTAGGGATTACGTCAAAAATGTGCTCACTTATACTGTTATTTACCAACAAATATTAGGCAAGCAACCAGGACTACAACAGCATATGCCAAATATTGAAGCACAAATTCCCTTATGAACCGACCCATTGTATTTCGCACCTGGGTTTTTAAGATTCTGCTTTTATTGGTAAAATAATAATAACCTTAGTACCATGCCCCATGGAGCTTTCGACCGTTATTTCCCCTTTATGAACGTGATGTACAATAAAATAAGCTACCGATAGGCCAAGACCTGCCCCTTGATTTTTTTCTTTAGTCGTAAAAAAAGGTTCAAATACTTTTCTACGCACGTCTTCTGGCATACCGGGCCCATTATCGTGAATAGTAATTTTAATTTTTTTATCAATATTTTCAGTATGAATATCTATAATGCTTTGTGTTTGCACTTCAAATTTTGATTTATAGATATTCATGAATTCTATTGAGTTCCTCAAAACATTGAGAAAAACGTGCTTTAGTTCAGCAGGAAAACAATATATATTATCATTCGTTGCATTATAATTTTTCACCCAAACAATAGAGTCAAAATTTTCTTTTTTATAAGCTATATATTCTTCTTGCAACATACCGATTACCGTATCAATTAATACAGGTAATGAAGTAATTGCAGGAGCGTTTTTGGGATGATGCATGAATTGTTGCATACTGTTAATAATGCCTTGTGCAAAATTCCCACTTTCCTTAATTCCCTGCAATAATTTTATTATATCTTTTTTATATAAATAGTGGCTTATATTTTCTATGGTAGTCGCGCAGTCAAGAGCCACTTTTTGATTCTCACTAGTATTAACATCAAATCGTCTTTCAATATTTTGATTACATTGTAATATAGAGCCTAATGCATGATGCATTCCGTGCGATAATTCAGTAACTAAACTTCCCAAGGATAACATTTTTTCTGTATGTAAACGTAAATCTTCTAAATACACTTGATAACTTACATCCTCTACTTGAACGACGGCTCCAATACTGAATGTTTTGAATGGGTAAATATTAATATTTACATAAGTTTTTGCTGCGCTCTCTTTCGGTAATGGAAAATTTTTAATTTTTTCTACCATACCGCTTTTAAATGCTTTATCAATCCAACTAGGCTCTATAAAATTTAATATTTTTTCTACAGATTGCCCAAGCGCCTGCTCTGTGCTGATTTGTGTATATTGCACTGCTTGATAATTCCATTCAGTAATTTTTTTATGTTCATCCACGGCAATTAGTAAAAAAGGAATCGAATTTAAAATTTCTTCTAAATATAATTTAATATGATTTAATTCATGTTCAATTTGGGTACGTCTTATTATTTCTTTAGTTAAATGCTCACTCGCTACATTCATATGTTGCAAGGTATTTTTATCATCTTTTTGTGCTAGTTGGGCCGAATGATATGCGTTTTTTAATTCTGTATTTTCCAAAAAATTATTCTTTGAAAGGGTTATTAACTGCTTAATTAATTCCAAAAATTCATTAGATGAATTATGAGCAAATAAGGTGGTGGAATTAATAGTTGGCCCTAGCAGACAAGACAAAAAAGTAATTGAATTTTTAATCAAAGATTGCAGATAATAAATAGAGAGTAGAATGATAATAAAAGAGCCCACAACGACACAATCAATGAATATTATATTAGCTTGCAGGCCTCCATTAGACATTTCGTAGCTGAGAATGCTTAGCCAAATAATTGCCCATATAAACAATAAAATATTTCTAATTGCCTTGCAAATAGAATATTCGGGTATTGTAGCCTTAAAAGGATGCATATGCACGCTGCCTTTAATTTTATTTCAGGGTATCTAAAATTTTAAAATATTCGTAATACTTACTATAGTAAATAATAGAGAAATTTTCTTTACCCGAAGGAACCTTAAGTGGCCGACCAGTTGACAAACATGTTAGTAGTAAAACAGAAAAATCAAGAGCTGGAAGCCTGGCTGCACTCTGACAATCTTACACAGTTTACTATTATTGAAAAAAATAACTTTCAAGAAGTTTTGCAAAAAATACTACAGTATAAGGATAATTTTGCAGTAGTGTTAATTGATAGCACCAGTATTGGATTAGAGGTGGGCATTTCTGTTACGCAACTGATCTCTTTTAGCAATCGTTTAAAACATGTAACAACTATTTTACTAGTAGATAGTGATATTCCTGAAAAAAATTTCAAAATAATAAATTCTGGAGCGCATTACTATCTACCAAAAAACTTACTTGCCTCTATGGGAGTTTTTATATTAAAAAAAGTACTATTAAATAGGGTTTCATTGGAAACGCAAAGCTTGCAAGCAGCAAGTTTTATGCAAGAAGCACATTTTAGCTTTAGGTTATTGCAAGAAGGTACAATTTTAGCAGCTTTTATAGCTGCGGCATGCCCTAATCCACGCTTATGTATTGTGGGTATTTCTGAAATCTTTATTAACGCAATTGAACATGGAAATTTAGCCATAAGTTATGAAGATAAATCAAAATTACATAGCCAAGATGGCTGGCTGCAAGAAATAGAACGACGTTTAAATTTACCAGAACATTGTCATAAAAAAGTAGAAGTTAGAGTTATACGTAGCTCAACTACTTTAATTATAGAAGTAACTGATCAAGGCAAAGGATTTGATTGGAGAAAATATCAAAATTTTGATGCTAGACGAATTTTAGATAGCCACGGTCGTGGCATTGCTATGGCAAAAAATTTAGCATTTGAAAAGTTAGTTTATAATAATAGTGGCAACCGCGTGCGCTGCAGCATCCCATTAAGTAACCCTTTGTAAAGTTTGATACTGATTAGAAAATTTTGTAAAAGATAAGATTTAATCGGACACTTCCTACGCTTAATTTACCCTGTCACCAGTGTAAACCCAAGGATTGAGTACAGAGTGCATTAGGTCCTGCTTCCCTGGTAGCACTTTCAGCTACTAATGAATCGGCGCTTTCGTGGCGCACCACAGTTAGATGAACGCTCTCGATGCAAAGGCTTACTTGTAAAAGATAAGATTTAATCGGACACTTCCTAGAAAAATGGTGTACATGAACTATAGTAGTTATATGTCATCAAAAATTAATAAACTAGGAGCGTCATTATGAATGTATCAGATAAAATAATTAAA
>Ga0302300_1000297_pt1 | contig 38681 bp, 27 predicted proteins | sample III_Palsa_E1_1_FD_198756 | JGI IMG/M metagenome (GOLD analysis project Ga0302300, IMG submission 198756) | Peat permafrost microbial communities from Stordalen Mire near Abisko, Sweden - III_Palsa_E1_1 | ecosystem: Environmental > Terrestrial > Soil > Palsa > Peat permafrost | place: Sweden...
TATACTTATAACTACTCACTTATATGAATACAAATACATAATATCTGTGTAAGCCGAAGGCAGGCTGCGCTAGGCAACCTTCATCCACAAATATCATGAAAGTATACTAGTGCAGTTACAAAATTACTAAACTACAATAAATAATTATTCTTGTGTTTGTAGTTTAATTTCTTTATGTTAGTTATTACTACCATCACAATACTATTGCTGGTGTACTCATACAACTGTTAGGTAGATGGGGATCAACACACATGTTATAATTGCATTCTGTTATATGATACGTGTATCTTAACATCGGTAATATTATACGTGTTAGTTAGTTGTTTTGACACAGTTTACTTCATAGTTGTGTATTCACTACTGTTTCCATAAAATAGTATTATCGAAGTAATTATCTGTTAGATACTCTCCTTGTTGAGTATATGCATATACACGCACGTATATTAAACCTATACATTTTTTACTTCACAGTAAAGTAAAATTATAAACATAATAATATACATATTAATTGTCACAGTAATAATATACCTGGGTTATCAATGTGTATTTATCCTTACATCTCCTACATAACAGTAATAATTACAACGCTTAATAATAATAATAATAAGAGGATGTTTATATAATATTGTTAATAATAAGATGTATTAGTAATCACCAACATATAGAATTATTTGTTGTAACAACACTACAGTAATTACTACTACACTAATTGCTATAATATAACAAACAAATATTTTGTTTTCCAAAAACAAAACAACACCATAATGGTCAAAACATAGTAGGATTATCATAACAAGTAGAAGTTGGTATAAACAATAGTATTAGTATTTGTAATACTATTGTTTATACCGGTTAAAACTATACTTAAGTGTTTTTGGTTGTATGATATAGGAAGTAAAAGTTAGTAAGAGACAGAGTAACAAATTTTTCATTGGTTAGTAAAGTATGTAATATAAATGTTATCTCCATCACAGGGTGTGTATAGTCATGTGTTGTATATTAATTATGTTAATATACTACTGTTATAAATATTGTATAGATATTTGTGTTATGTGTAGTAATCAATACAATAATTATATTACTATAATTTCTACAATCAGGTAAATAACTGTAAACATAACAAAGTTATGGCAACCAAGCCAATACAACAAAAACATTAGTTGTACCTGTGTGATCACATAATCTGTGTGGTGAGTTGCCTTCGCTGCACTTATCACAGATTTCATGCGATTACACTTGTATTATTAACAAATTGGGAGAGAGTGAGAACTAATAACTACAAACATAATTACAAATACAATTACATAATCTTTGTGGTGAGTTTGCCTACACAGATTTCATGTAATTACACTCGTATAACTAACAAACTAGAATATGTTAAAACTAGTAATTATAAACACAATTACGAGTGTAGTTATATGAAATTTGTGTAGGCAAACTCACCACAAAGATTATGTGAACACTCAAGCACAAAATAAGACTATGTTTTATGTCACTTTCATGTCTCCTCTCTTTCTGGATCTTCTATTTACTCATAATCCTCTTTTCTCCATCCATTAAAATAGTACTTTACTTGATACAGAGGCTAAACAACATATTAGATTTGGTAATTGGTTATTCATGTAAACATGAATGTTAATACTTGTTAACAGTAATTATGTTGTATTACAATGTAAAAAAGTAAGATTACTATGTCATGTGAAATAGATAAGTTGTGCACAATTTATATTACCACGTATTACTGTTGGTTACAAGGATATAGTAGTATATAATGTTGGATGTACAAACTTCGTCTATCATCCCAATAGTAAACCACATTTGAAATGTTGTGAAGGTTCAACCAACGATGATGATAATGATGGTGATGGTGATGAGGAAAGTAGGGTAATGTATATGTCATGTAGTGAAGTTGCATCTGGGAATACAATCTTACATCCCATTGATAACTATCAACCCGATAATACGTATGAACCATACGTTGGATATCAAACAGGGATTACAATTAGTGGTCAAATGTGTGACTATAAACTTGTTTCATATAACCAACCTTCTATTTATGGTGGTAATTACTGTCTCTATCTTCCTTATGAGTATGACCCGATCGCTAAGATAGTCTATGCTTTCTGTGTTTAACTAACACACACTATAATTAACAATTATTACCTCGGGTAATAAGTAAACTCATATAATAAACAATACTGTTTGAGTGTAGAACATTCTTTTATCAAGAGTATTTATTTATTTATAACATATGTAATAAACTATAATATTATTAACTCCTACTAAATACTTGTCAACTAAAGTACTTGTTGTTTGATACAACATTTTGGTTTTGCAATATAGTATGTAAAAGTTAACAGAACATAATATTAGTCACAATCTGTGTTATCAAAGTATAACTATTATAATAAATATTATGTATATAATCTTTTATTACTATACTAACAATAAAAGATTATATACGTATTTAACTATTATATGTAGTAACTACTGTTACAGTTATGTAATCATGTCATGATAAGTAATTGTAATCACAACAAAGTTACATTATGTATCTACATAATGTTTGTGGATAGAGTTGCTTACACAAACATCATGTATTTATACTTATATAAATAGGTAATTACAAGTAGTTATGGGTATAAACAAGTAATTACAAGTAGTCACGAGAGTAATTACATGAAATCTGTGTAGGCAAGCTCACCACAAAAATTATGTGATAGTTTAGTATAAACAATGTTATCTCTTATAGTATTGCCTCCATCCCTCTCTCCTTTCATCCTTACTTATCCATATTTTTGTTCTCCTCTCCTCTCTCACCTTATCGAGATAAATACAACAGACAACTATAAATACAACAGACAACTATAAATACAATAAGAATATAACAACATAATCACATGATATTTGTGGTGAGTTGCCTACACAGATGACCATGTATTTATACTTATATGAGTAAGTAATTACAAGGATAATTACAAGGATAATCACATAAGATCTGTGTAAGCGGTTGTGAGACTAAGTCTCACAAGCAGCAAGCTGCGCTAGACAACTCACCACAAATATCATGTGAATGTGTTAGTGCAACTATAAAGTTATTAAGTTAAATAGCTAATTTATATCGTGATTGTAGTCTGGTTTTTTCACTCTAGAAGTCACAGTAATTATATTATTAATATAATATAAACACGTAATTATCAACATACAACTAACTGTGTACTGTACACAGTTGTTACCATTATTATTTATCTTGTATAAATGAGTGTTACTTAAAGTAAGTAAATGGTATCAACATCTCTTGTTGTGACAACGAATGTTGTATTGTAAAATACAATTACAACATGCATGTCAAAGTAACGACGAAAAACAATATAAATTAGATTTATATTAGTAGTGTTATATAACACAACCGTTTGTTTGAATATGTGTATGTTTTATAATGATCGAGTAACAGCATACTTAGTGTATATTTTATTCTTACATTAGTTAAAATAGCGGCTAATTGGCTCATCATCAAACTCACGGTATATGTCCCATGTACCAACTTTCCTTCCTTCTTGGTAATAGCCAATACCTTCGAGACCACCAGTTATGTATCGCTCCTCCCACAGACCAGTTTTCCTACCATCTTTAAATTCACCAAACGAAATTATACTGCCATTTTTATACCAAAATTCAGACATGCCATTTTGTTTACCACCTGAGTAGTTTCGAATACTTTTTAGTTGACCATTTGGGTACCACTCTTTCCAAATACCAGAAGGCCTGTCATTGACATACGACTTGTAAGATTTTGGCCTAACAATATTACTACTATCGTACCATTCCTCCTCCGATTGTAATTTACCACCATAATGACGTGTTTTTGACATCATGTTTCCATTATCATAGTAATTTATTGTGACCTTGGATTCAGTACTGTATGTTTGTTCAAACTTCTTGTTGCCATTATGGTAGTACACAGTTTTAACACCCTCATCTATATTACTATTGTTACTAGTTGACAGAACAGGATCTTGTTTGATGTATCGGAAGATACATACTTCTGTTTCACCACTTTTGGTAACCACCACATTGTAATGATATCGCTCTACAATGTTAAGTAATATGATGAGACCAGTATTTTTATCTTTCCATTGTTTGATGAACTGAGAGTTATTAATAAAATTACTTGGTAATACTTGATATGGTGTATGAAGGAATATGTCATACTGTAAGTTGTAATTTGTAATCATGTATACCACTTGACACATTTCAGACCAGAAGTGTAATAGTTGTTGTACTAACCAATTAAATAAAATCTTGTCATCCAAATAATGACTAAGCTCAAATAGATGTGCAAACATAACCTTGTCTGTCACTCTAGACTTGTCACTATTGACGAAGTTAGCATATATCTGACCCACATCCAAATATTGAGGAGGAAAGGGTACTACAATATTATTAATATTATCACTATTACTACTATTACTACTATTACTACTATTACTACTATTACTACTATTACTACTATTACTACTATTACTACTATTACTACTATTACTACTATTACTATTAATTATGTCTTGGGCTGTAGTAAACAAAAAGCCATGATCCTGTGTGATAGTAACAACTTCAACCACATCATGACCCAAATCCAATCCTACTTTGATTTGACCACTCATGGCAATTTATTTATATCTTTAACATGTATAACCCAATGACTTAGTTATAGTAATTATCAATTATTGACAGAGAATGGTCACCCCTCGATATCTAATAATATAACATAGATGTATTTTCACATGAGAAATAAAAACAAGTAGTAATTATGTTAGTTATATTAACATATACATATAACATTATTATATTTACATTTGAGTAACTACATAACATTTGTGGATGATTAAATACACAGATGGCATGTATAAATAATTATCATTACGGATAAAGTACATGTAATATTGTAATATTAGTATAATTACATGACAATATGTGCACCAACCATCCACACAAATTATGTAAATATTCTAGTGTGGATGTGTTTGTATATGGCTAAACTCTCACTACCACCAACAATTAATTGCACTTGATATCATCACACAAACCAAACTATATTTAGGAGAGTGAAATGAAGGAAGAGAATGAGTGTAATATTAACCGGTAACAAATATATAATATGGTATTATATAACTTAAATTTACTCCCATAATTTAGTAGTTAATTGTACTTATGAAAATATTGTATTTTATGTAATTAATTACTTACCATATCACTCACCTACGTTCCCTTATATCTAGCGTTTAGTTATACAATTTGGTACATACTTGCATAAAACGAAATCATACAAAATTATGACAGATATTTGTAAATGTGGTTTTTCTTAAAGTGTAGGATACTTGAAAATATGTAGTTAATTACTAATACAAAGTTTACAGTCCAACTACATATTTTCAAGTATCCTACACTTTAAGAAAAACCACATTTATGTTTTACTTGGTTAATTATTTAGTTGGTTAATACTACTTCGGTAATACGTGTTCACACTATCGTATGGTTATATATCCCAACAAGAAAGTAATTAGTAGACGAGTCATCTAATGACATGAAATAATAGTATCAAGTACTAACTGTGTTAGTACTTATTTATAACAACTTTAATTTAATGTAGTAACTACAATATATATTAGTTCTTATGACATATTTTGTTCTACCTTTTAAGTCAAGATAGTTAGTTACCATAATAAAATAATACATAGTAGTTATGTTACACAAATACAAAAGGTATACAATTATGTTAAACATTACAACATTTAAATACTTTATGTGATTTAAAGTAAAAAATATGTAAACATTACAATGTGTTATTTCCTCTGTGTGATTTCTATTCACAACTAGAACAATTCCAACTAACATAATTTTAAATATAGGTAACATACAAGTATACATACTTGTATTAATATAATAATATTAATATATCAAAATAATGTTACACACAAAAATAACTATGTTAACTTATTATTAAACTTTGCTATATGTTCAAGTAACATTATGTTAAGTACTTTTGTTTATGTGTTGTATGTTAACATAACAAATGTTAATTAAGTTTAGTTTTACAAGATAATAATATTATCACAACATAATATGTAACTATTATTACAAATACATATTTGTAATGTTGTTCAAGACTTATCTGTATAAAGATTAACCAAGTTAATCTTTGTCATGTTAACATATTTTGTTTGATTACAGTACCTTTAATTACATGGGTAACACAGCCTCATCCACCAACTAATCAACAATAACATTACTATGTTGTGATAAACAATACCGCAATGTATAAATATCAAACATTATTACAACAACATAATACTTATTAATACTTATGTTGAGTATTACTAATACTATCAAACCAAAAAATAAATAAGTAAACAAGTAATAAGTTCTAATTTGACGTATTTAATATTACACATAAATGTTTTGTTATTAACATTATATTATATTATATTACATTATGTTTTATCTCTTTGAGAGATAAAGTTACCAAATATGTTAAATTAACTGTTAATGTTATTACTAGTTGTTAAATTTGAATAAATAGTAGCTATAATAAAATAATACATTATTACAATAAACATTCAAATACATGCAGGCGAACAACAGTGAGATTTTCTTTGATATGAACGGTGACTTGACCGGAGATAACAATGTTCTATATAACAGTAATATTCATGGTAATCTTACGGGTAACAATAATAAAATTATAGGTAATGTTTATGGTAGTGTTATTGGTAATGACAATGAAGTTATTGGTTTTGTGACTCATGATATTATTGGTCATGATAATGTTGTTTGTCGTGATGTTGGTGGTAATGTTACAGGTCAGGATAACGAGATTATGGGCATAATTAACAGTGGTAAATAAATAAACATATACGTATTACATAATTTTACAACCAAAGGATGCAAATTGTATATTGCAACATATTTATAATTGTGTCAAAATAGTCCACTGGTCATGAATCACTCAAAGGGTATTAATTTGTTATGTATGGTATTTAACATACTTACTTATAATGTTGTACAGTACAACATTGTAATATTAACGACAGACATTATTTCATACCATAAATTGAAATGGCTTTATTTTAGTATAGTGGAAAGGATGCCAGTAATTACTTGTAACAACAAAAAATTTAATGTTTTATATGGTAATACCAGTAATTCGGAATATATTAAGGACATTGTGAAATTGTCTGATAACGTAGATATAAATATATCAATCCCTGACAAATATTATGTTGTTATCGATACTTACGTTAAGTTCCTCGAAGGAGATAAAATACCAATTACAAGTAGGAACCATTTGTTCTTATGTTTCCAACTCAGTACTCTATTCGCTGATGATAGTTATTTTAAACATTGTGTTCAACAGACACTTAACAATTGGTCATACATGTGTAATATGGTATACAATGATTTCATTGATGACTTACAATGGTCTTTCTTTGTGTTATCCCCTTACGATTTTATCCCAAAACATCTGTTAGATAATGAGCTGTTCATGACATATTGGAACACAGCTAATCAAAACATTACTATTAAGGTTAATGATGATAACGAAACATATTACAATAATGTTGAAACCATAAACAAAAATCATCAAAAAACTATTAAAACTTATCATGTTGTAGATGTGTCAGGTTTAAGTAAGGAGGTTGGTAACGGGAAAGAAGTTGTATACTATGCAAATAGTAATATTATCATGGAAGAGAATCATTACATTGACGGTAAACAAAATGGTGAATGGAAAACGTGGTATGATAATAATCAACATACCCTTATGAGTGAGAAATATTATGTTGATGGTAAACGAAATGGACCATTTAGAGAATGGTATGATAATGATCAACATACTCTCATGAGGGAAAGACATTATATTGATGGTAAACTAAATGGACAAATTAGAGAATGGTACGATGGCGATCAACACATACTTGCTTCCGAAGGTTATTATGTGAATGACATATGGGATGGTGTATATAAAACTTGGTATAACAATGATCAAAATATACTTTTGCATGAAAGCTACAATAGTCGTGATGGACAGAGAAACCTAAATAGAGGTTGGTATAACAATAATGGACATACACTTGCGTATGAGGGGTATTATGTTAATAATAAACAGGATGGTGTATGGAAGCGTTGGTATGATGATGATCAACACACACTTGATTGTGAAGAATATTATGATAATGGTGAACTTATCAACACTGTGCACCATGACGTTAACTAATCAACAATACTTAACCTCTTAAAGAGTTTGAATTCAAATTATATTAATATTCTTTATTTAAGATAGCCTTACCTGTTCCAGTTAATATAATAATAAATATATGTAATAAGATTACAACTACGAGTTGTAAATTAACAATGATAGCAAGACAAATTATTAACCGATAATAGTTAGTGTACCCATTTGTCAACATCTCAAAAGTACATTTACACACGTATAACATTAACAGTAATAAACATTGGCTTAATAAAATAAAATTAAAAGTAATATACATATACATATACATAACAACTTAATATTATGTTAAGTAATGGTCATTCTTTGAGTCAAAAATTACTTGTTTAAAAATATGTAATAGTTTACAACACTATGTTGTAAAGAATATATATATATACCTTATGATATTAACAATAAGTATTATTACTAATTAAATTTGTTAAGTTACCATATTTAATATTCATAGCATATCTTTATAACGTACACTTATTATTGTTAATGGAAATATAAATTATAGCTTGTAACTTGTAAATCTTATGTGTAATATTGTAAGTAATGTAATAAAAATGATAATTTGTTGTGATATAAGATAAGTAGGTGGGTTACATAAATAAATAATATCCGTGATCAATGACTACTACATCTATCGGTCATGAGGTGGACTTTACCATCAAGGAGTATGAGACATGGACTCAAGACAGGTTGATTAACGACTTGGGGTTGGGATTGGCTTTCGAAAATATCATTGATAATGTATATGGTGCCAATAATAGGAATAGTATCACAGACATCAGAACACGTTTTGTGAGTGACAAACCAGTTCAACCACCACTTAACGGTCGTGTTACCGTCACGGTGATGTTTGACAACATCAAGGTTACCCAACAAGGTAATTTAACTGGTGTGTTTGACTCATTTAAAATGCAAACTAACTTCGTTGACAATGCAGTTAAGGGTTTATTCGTTATCACACCCATCAACTGGTCTGCTGTTAACAACAAGAAGTTATGGCTGTACTACAGTCAAAACTTGACTGATAGTCTATTAGCAACCGTATTGTTTTATACCAACTCACTAGTTATTGTTATGGAAGATATCAAACAACAAACTAAATCTCAATATGAGTTGTCATTCACTTCACCTACATCCTCTGATCCTACTTCATCTGAATCTAAAGATGGATTTGCCACAATTCAGGATGTGTATAAACGTTACCCATTGTTTAACCCATTCTTAGCCAATGCTAACAAACATATGGTATTAACAGATAAGCTTACATTCCTGACTGACGTGTGTAATAATAGGCTACATCCAGATTTTACATTGAACACTGTTTATAACATTTCCTACTCAACCAGTTCTGTTACTATATTAAAATTTGGTAGGAAGATTGCAAGACTTATATGGAAACAAAACAGTAACAGTCAACGTCTCCTTTACACTCTCATTGAGTTTAACTCATCTGGTAATAACACTCATGAATCAACATTCTACTCAACATACGAGCCAATTGATGCTTACAAACAGTATGTGAAACTGGTTTAACCCACATTCGTATATCCATTATCAAACATAATTTACTTTGTCACAAAGTAATACTTCTATAAATAAAAATACTACATTCATTGTATTTAATCTCTATAACATAATGTTAATCATCTATCTATTGTGTAATTAACTATAATTATATCTTGTCTGTTGTTAATAAGGTAAATTATATATTTAACATGTTTACAATGAATGAGTAAGTATAATAACAATATATTATTGTTATTTAGTACTAAACAATTCACCAATGGTTATTATCTTGTAGTTATATTATTAATCATATAACAATACGATGTTATGATGGTTACAATGTTAAACATATATATATATATATATATATATATATATTACTTATTACAAATAAATATATTTACAGGTTACGATTATAAAAAGTATAACAATACACAAATATTTGTATGGTTAATATGTTTATATGTGTTTTTTTACTTTGTGACAAAGTAAAGTTGTTTGTATTATTTATGTTGGTGATAGATACAATATACTGTGTTTACAATCAACACGTAAATAATGTTTATCTTACTACTATTAAGAAAATAAGTAATAATGGTTGAATTGTTATAACATATGTAATTGTTAATATGTTTGAATAACATGTGTTTGTTGTTTACCTTGTTACAAGGTAAAGATAATATATACATTATTGAGTGAGTGAATGAATGGTAAGATGATGGGGGGAGAGGAGAAGAGGGTGGTGTTTACAGTGAGGATACAAATGTGGATTCAAAACTCTTACGGATAGTAGAGGCATCAGCAACTGACAGTGCTTTCTTGTCCCTAAGGTTCACATCCTTACCAATTGGGTTACCACCTAGTGGTAACCCAGGAATGTATTCGCGTTGAGGGTTACCACGACCGTAGAAGTGAACATGAAGGAAGTAAGGTTCATTACTATTACCAAGTACAGAATTGTCATCAATCATCTGTTGACTGTTGTTACCCAACATGAACACTTGAGGTACAAGTCCAAGGTCGGAATATTGCTTACAAATAGTGGGAACTACCGAAAATAGCACAATATACTCATCCTTAGTGGATAGACGATTCCACAACGAAGTTAACTGCTTCTTATCTTCACTAAAAAATTTCAAAATAGAACGATAACCATTACCATCGGTAGGATTTAAGTAATGAACCATATACACACCATCTGGTAATAGCATACTTTCGTACTTCTTGACTAAATAATCTTTGTCAACATTATGGGCCCAATGACCACTGTCATAATCGGAATCGTAAGAAACAATCTTAGCAGACATTTTAGGTAGAAGGAGCTATATATCTGGATTAAAGAAAAATAAGGTGAGGGTTTTTACTACCGTGATCACAACATAGTTTAATCAAATTTGACATTACTATTACTAGTAGTTTTTGATATCTTGTTATCTAGTAATGTTACCATATATCTGTAATTATGCATCCCTTGATAAATAACATACCAGGTAACAAACACATTATGTTGTGGTTGCTATCACTACAGATCTATTTTACAGTATAATATCTCTTAACAATATGATTATTCCCACAAGTATGTTTGTAATAATTCTGTGTGGTAAAATTGTTATTACAATTTAATAATATGCCTAACATATTTTTGGTCTGAACGGATACAAGTTTAAATGTTACTATGCATAAACATATTTCCAAGAGTGAAACAAGACGAAATTACTTCTGCATTCAACGTATAGAACATGCATGTTTTCTATCTTAATGATGGAGATGTAGTGTGTGTGTGGGTTACGATATAATAACAAGTTATACTATATTACATATGTTAAAATACAAACGAAATATTACTCATGTATGTGTAAAAGTGATATTCATTTGAATATGTGTATGTGTGAGATACATAAATTTATGGATAGTGATAACTCAGATAATGATAATAGTGATCATGATGATAATAGTGATGTGTCACTAGTTAGTGACGATGATGAAGTTGATAGTAGAGAAGCCAGGAAAGTGTTTGCGGACTTACTTGACGGTCAGGTACACAAGACTACAATTAAGAAGGTACAGGTTAAAGATCAAGATCCATGCATACATTGTGGTCATGGAGGTATGTACTATCAACTCATTAAAGTTGGTTACAAGTATGCCATATTAAAGTTTTTCCAGTGTTTAACTTATAACATGGATAGCATGAATGACATTTTATGGGTAAGTACATCATTGAAGGACATCCCAATCAAGTACAAATTTCTCTTACGCTCAACTACATAATGATTAAATTTGTCACAACGATAAATTATGCTTATGTATGTAAACATAACACATATTTACATTACTTTACTACCTCAGGTAGTAAACACTTTTATTTGTATCCAATGTACAATGTAATTTTCTTGTTTAGTGTATAGATAATAATATAACATTGTTGTGAACAAAGTTTGTTTGTAATAACATTTAGTCTACGATCTATATCTTCTAATTGTAAATACCTTCTATTGCAAATAATAGGTAGATGTATATTATATGACAATATAATAGGTTGATATGGTATAATTAATGTTGTCATGTATTTCAAGGATTATACATATAAATAACTAAAACCAAATATTACTACTTCTTGTTTTGTCCCTACGATACTCATGATTGACATTGTCATAAACAACATAGTATAATGTATTATATACTTTTACACTTTTAATGGGTAGATAACGGTATAAATAATATAAACAATATACTTATTTGTTGGAAGGAGGAAGTAGTAATGATTACACTGTCATAAATTACTTGATATAGTTGGTATCTTGTGTGGATGGGACAGACTTGGTGGTAATGATAATGACAATGGTGGTCAATAGTATGTGTATGTGTATGTATGTGTGATTATTTAATGTTTAAGTGTGGAGATGTTTGTATCTTGTAATGTGAGTAAAATTGATAGTTATAATAATTAAACAACGTGAACGCAAACTAAACAACATGGGTAATGCTGGATCTTGTGATCATAAGATTACATGGGTGAGAGACATTCAGGATGAAATTTTTGTTGACACGGAGAGAGAAGTACGTAGTGGGGGAATTGTAACTGTCAAACGTACTACGGAATGTCAATTTGCCACATCATACTGTCAAGACTGTTCAGAAAGATGGTCTGTGATCCACTACAGAAATGTTGGAACCAACGGTTGGGGATCATGGTTACATTTCAATCCAACAATGTGTAAACATCATGATGATCATTTGAGAATTATGACCGAAAATGTCAAACACAAAACAGTTAACAACACTCCTATAAGTTTACTACTTGCGGGACTTGGACGCGATAGTCATAACTCAACTATTACCACTACTGATGTTGAGTGTAGAAAGTGTGGTCTACAGTTTCCAAATTGTGCAACTATGGCTACTAAGGATGACAATTGGAGAAGCCAAAAACGTATCACTATCACTGATAACTATTGTGTCAAAATTGTCAGTGACTCTGAATGGATTATTAACCGGGGTAAGATTGACACTAACGAGTAAATATTAAATAATAATATAATTAATATCTTGACAACCCTAAGTTGTCAATGAACTACTAAAGATAAGTATGTAATAGTAATTATTAGGACTAATACTTAATCTCCTCTTAGTATGTTAACTGTATTAACATAGTAGTATATACATATACCTGAATACATATAATTAAGTTACTATCATGTGTGTATATGTTGGATAACAAGATATATTTTGATGTTAAAACACCAAACATGTATTCTGTTATTTTCAGAACATGTTAATAATTAACGATAATGTTTTAACTGTATGGATACACACTTTTTATTTTCTTTCTGTCTCTTCCTTATCCATCATGATAACAGTTGATGTATCCTAAAATAGTTATTACCAACATATACATGTTGAGATACACTTTGTTGACAATAGTATACATGGACATAGTTTATGTTAAAGAGTGTCAAAGAATGTTAATTATAATGAAGTATATTAAACATGTTAGACAATTAAGGTATATACTCATTATTACAAATGTGGATACTACTTTTATTTTTACATGTAAACCGAAGGTTGGTCTTTCTCTGATCTAAAATGGGAAATCAAATGGGAAATCAAGTAGGAAATCAAGTAGGAAATCAAGTAGGAAATCAACTGATGGCTCTCAACTGGGAAATAGCTCAACTATGAGATGATCTGCGACAAGCGCAGCGCTAAATATGTTTCGACATATCTTTGGTCGAAACCAAATATTTTTTGTTTTACCTATAAAAATAAAAGTATGAGGATCCTTCAATACCAATGAATATAGAACCGTTCTATATTAAATTAAAATATGTACTCGATATTACAAATACAAACTTTATCCTTATTTTTACAGGTAATAACAGTTCGATATAATTTTTGTTAAAACCAAATAAAAATCATTCGACTTGTAATATAAAGAGTTTGATAGATGGTAACCATGAACCACATCGTGGGGAGGAATAAAATTAACACTATCGTGAAAGTGGGATACATTTTGTCATTGTATCAATGACAACATTTTATACTTCAGACATTAAACATAATATGTTATATAACTAAATTGTATTGGTTTTATGGCAAGTAAACATACTGGTAATTATCTTTGTTACAAAGTAGTTTAAAAACAAGGATAAATAAGATGCATATGTATATATATATATTACAAAAATACTTTAAACTTAGTTTGTTTAATTTTACATGTATATAATTTGGTTGGTATACTCGAAATTTTGAACATCTATTGTTTTTGCCTGAAAATAGGAATTTTAGCGTAGCCAAGTATATACTGTAGTAGTGACAACATGTAAAATTACTATTTTGAAGATGGTTGTAATGTTACAACATTACGACAGTATTACATTCATAGATTGTTCAAAAGATAGTTGTGTTATATTCTTTAAATGTGTATTAGGTTGAATCAAATATGTTTACATGTAAGGTTATCTTGTTTACAACTTATACTAAATTGTATAGATACGTTTATATAGACACATTATATATTATATAAAAATATCTAAATAAGATTCATATGCTAGAAACATATGTATGTATGTTTGGTCAATATCTTCGAGATTGACGAGGTTTGAGATTTTACTATAAAATTAGTAATACTTGTATACATAAGTACATACCATAGTAACAAGGATATACAAAATTAACATTTTTGTAAGTAATGTCACATATTATTATTAACATCCATAGTAATAACTTTACAAATTAAACAATACAAATTAAACAATACAAATTAAACAATACAAATTAAACAATACAAATTAAACAATACAAATTAAACAATACAAATTAAACAATACAAATTAAACAATACATGGTACTTGGTATAAAACAATAAGTTAGTAATATAATATTATATTGTATGTAGTTAAGAATGTTTAAACATTATAAGTAATACCGTTGTATAGTATGTTTGTCACATAATTTATATTATTGTGACATGTTTGAAAGATAAAATATATGATGTGTACACATCATATAAATTACTTAAATGTAGTAGTATAGAGATGAGTTAAGTTTATCCTTGTGTTCTTTGAAATGCAAAAATATCTACCTATCTTAACCGTTTGTGTGATGCGGGGGTTGTTATATTTTATATCTTGGAGATATAAAACATGTTATGATGTTTATTTATTTAATTCACCTATATGTGTTCGTGGTATACAATTACAATTTGTCGTTGTCTGTGATGGAAACATCGTTAACAAGCATCTTGAGTGTGTTAATTTTATTTTCCCAGTCGATTTCAGTATTGTATTTTGGATTCAATTGTGGATATTGGATAAAAATATCTCGTACATCGTAATAGTCATCACCAAATAGTAAAGTTTTATAATGTCTAACATACTCGTTGAATTGTAACATATAACCATCACGTTGTAGCCCAATACTAACAATTGGAATATGATCCTTAAATAGACATTGTAGAATTTCAACCACAACATTACCCTTAAGTATGGTAACAACATAATTACCCTGAATGTTATCATTAACAATATATGTCTCAACACGTACATTGATATCATCATTACTATCGTCATCGCTACCATAGCGATCCAACATTTCATTGGAATTCGCTATCATTACACCACCAGCAGTTAGGAGGCCTCCAGCAATTGATACTTCAAAATTTTTCCAAACGTTGTTTACTGGATAGAACAAACTATATTTTTCAAGTACACTAGGGAATACCATTTTCACCAAATATTGAATACCACCTGACATTTTTGGCTTTAATAAACATTATACATATAATGTTGGTACATGAATATCATATTTATTGACTAATAGACGATATATTTTGTAATGGTAAATTAACATTGTACACAGTGGTAAATATATAAAATGATAAATTTATTATCTAAACACCAACTAACGTCACTATAAACAAAAGTAAAGGTGATATTAACATGATTAGTGATTTGTTATTTCTTGCCTCTTTGGTGTTTTACTTTCCGATTGTTGCTGTGATCAAAGGTGTGGTATACACACCATTTGTGTCGTTGGTCGTCAGTGTGGGAGCCATATCAACCAGTGTGATACTATTTCCATATGATGTTTACAAGGCATGTAAATTGGTACTTATGACTAGGAGCATTGGAATTAACACCCGAATTTTATGTTTACTATTGCTACCCATTCCTATTATCTTATGGTTACCATTTATTGTACTGTGTTGTTGTTTTGTAACAATTGGTATCTTCTTGTATATTGTGTTTGAGACTTACATACTACTCATGGATGGTAATAACAGTACATTCTTTTCAGCCAAGGTGTACTTTTATTCGAAGACTGTTAAATCTTGTTTCAGCTACGTCAAAGACTTCTGGAAGTTTAGTTATGAAACCTTCCCTGTGTTCGCTGAAAGCATGTCTACCCCTTATTATGAGGGTGACGTGTTCGAAATTCGAGTATCACAGATCTTCGTTGGTTTTGGTTTGGGTCTGGTAGCATTGGTAATCGACATTGTGCCTTTGACTGTTATTCTAGTAGTCAAAGCCATTCCTGCTGTCATCAAAGTATGGTATAACATTTGGGCCTTTTGGGTTGAAACTCAATGCTTTATGTTCCTGTTGTTCTTCCCATTCATTGTTGCTACTGCTGTAACACCACTACTGGTGGCAATTGCTATCCCAATAATTATTTTGTGTGCATCAGTATACAACTTGAGGTGTGTAGTTGTCATGTATCGCTTGTCATCAGTAGAACCATCATTTGTTGTTGCATTGGTTAGGTGTGTAAAACACAGTATGAAATTGTTCATGTCCACTATCTATGACATTGATGATATCAGCAATCGTTATATCTTCAATAACAGTTCATGTCTTGGAAATTTCAATCATGAACATGAAATTACACAGTTTAATGCTACTATTGAAACTCGTGTTAAGGAGTTGATTCCTATTGTCACTGTATGGAACAACTTCTTCACCATGTGTGAACAATATGGTAAGCAAGCATTGGCTGAACATATGTGTACACGTGATGAGATTGAGACAGCTGAACCTTTTGTCATTTTAGGTTTGCCAAGTTTGGTCTTATGTCGAGTACTCAAACGGTGTCGAGGACAGGAAAACATTACACTGTCAGATGGCACAGTTATTAGTAACATCAACAAGCCATCTGACTATGTATGTACTTTGGTGTATCCCATTTTCATCAAGCTCAAGACCGACTTTGATAGTTTGGTTCTGAATGATGTTGAATACAAGTTCCTCGAAACTTGGTTGTTTACTAGTGGTGACGAGACCAAATGTGCCGGTCTACTACCACAATCACCATCATCAACAACAACACTACCTACATATGGTACTATTACTGTCACTAGTGGTGACAGACGTAAGCAAATTATGCATGTTGCCAGTCAAGTGCTGAATATTAGTACTATGATTACCAAGTTCCCCACCTTCCAACAGAACTTTGTTAGTACATGCAACAAGATCTTGAACGTTGATGTGTAGACACATATACAATCATACACTTATACAATCATACACTTATACAATCATACACTATCATCACCTACTGATAACTACTTGTGTTAGCTCATGATCGCATCTCGTGTTGGCTAGTAACTTACAATTTGACATATTTGATATGTCACATCTTACTCTCTTTTGACTTATTCAAACTATGTTAGCCCAAATAACAAATATACATTACTGTAATGTACAAATATTTGTAATAATAATTAGTATCTTTGTAATAATAATTAGTATCTTTGTAATAATAATTAGTATCTTTGTAATAATACATATTATTATAATTATATAACTATATTTGTAACAATAACAACAACATTTTTGTGTTAATATTTTGTTACAACATAATACCGTGTTAACTAGAGTGTTGTATTATTACAATAACAATACATATTTGTGTTGGGAAGTGAGTGGGGTGGAGAAGGAGAAAAGGAGAAGGAGAAGGAGAGAAACAATATTTATTAATAGTTAATGGAACATGTTTATGTTTGTTGATAGGTGTATGTGTATGTATGAAAAACAATAACAAAGAAAATAGGAGACATACAATATTAATTTAAATTTTAATATATTAGTTGTATTATAACTGTTTGGATTTCTCAATAAAAGAATTTGTTAATTTTGGTCATAAAATTGTCACCTCATTCATGTTCACCATCATTACTACTACTGCTACCAACAATATATTTACATCTTACCCACTTTATTCTTGTTTTTTTTAAAAATCGTGTGGTAATCTGGATAACTTTGTATATTTGAATTTTTGTTATCTCTGATGGTGTGTGTGTGTGTGTGGTTGTGTTTCAATCGATAACAACTGTTAACTGTACTTGACAAGTAAAAATCCAACCATGGATTTGGTAACATTAATATTAACATTAATATATTACAATATCCTGTATACCAATTAAATCTTTACCGTAAACATACTTAACATACATGAATCAACTCATACTCTATTAATTTTTGTATGTTATGTATTTTTGTTTGTATATGTCGACATATAACATACAAAGTATATTGGTAACATACAAACAAAAATATACACAACACTATACAATAGAGTATTATTGGTGTTGGGGAGGGAGAAGGGGTAATGTTACTATTCTCTCTCCCAGTTTGCAAAGTGTAGTATTAATGGTAGTGTAAGTTTATTTTCTTACACTACCATTAATACTACACTCTGCAAACACATAACACATAACACATTGTATGTGATACAAAATACAATATTATTATAGTTAATACTTCACTACAATAATATTTTAACATATAATATGTTAAAAACAAACACTAAACAAAAACTAAGTATTGTCAACCACAAACTTAACAATATGTTAACATCTTAATAATACTAATATCGATGTGACATATTTAACTACCAATTTGTATTACCAAAATGTATTACCAAAATAGTAATTGTATTTATAATTATATGTTATTACGATACTACTTCTAATTATATTTATTGTAATATGTTACAATTATGTTTTGTATCTCAAAGATACAAAGATACAAAGATACAATGAATAATATGTATTATTACTTCTTATTATTAACATAGTTTAATGACATAACAAACAGAGAGAAGTGGAGTAGTAGTATTTGTCTATCCTCCACATATTAAGGTTAAACAAAATCTTTTTAGTTACAATATACATTGACCATCTTAACAAGGATATGTTATTTTAATTAATGTATATGGTTCATATAAGTCGGAAACAATAATAGTGTTAACATATATATACACTATTGTTGTTAGTGATCTGTACGTTATTACTTCTTCCCATATTAGGATGTAATGTAATTACGTTTTTAATTTTATAAGTTTATAACTCTTTAATCTCTGAAGATAGAATACAATATGTTAAAGTTTCTAATCCTACGAAAAACATTATGTGTTTTTACATTATACAAAATATGTAAATAAGGTAATACAATGGTGTCTAACAGACTTTGTTGTGTTAACACATATTAACTTAATATTGGTTGTTTGTTAATTTACAACATAATGTTGTAAAATTACTTTACTATAGTTTTGTGTTTTGTGTTTTGTGTTTTGTGTTTTGTGTTTTGTGTTTTGTGTTTTGTGTTTTGTGTTTTGTAATATTATCTGAGATAACACTGTTTTTATAGTTACGTTTATGTTTATGAATATAATTATGATTATGATTATGATTACGTTCACGATTATGTTTATAATTTTGTATTTTTGGTTATGACAGAGCATTGGTAATGCGTTCAAACTCGGATAGAGCATAGATTTGACGCATCTCGTACATCTGCTCGTACAGGTCATCGTCATCAACAGTGTGATCAACTGCTTCAGTTGGCACCACGTAAAACGAGAACACGTACTTTTTGCTCCAGAAGAAAATGTAACCATAAATCTCGAAAATTTGGGAATTGAAGTCAATGTCTTTAACGTACGACTTCATGTTCATCTTCTCTTGTTTAAGACCACACTGCTGTTGATATCCAGCCTTGTTGTACTTACCTCCTCTACTGTTAGTCAAACCAACCTTTGTGTTGATACTGAACAGCCTAACATTAACTAGGTCCAAGTATCGACTTTGACCATCAATTACCATAGTGATCGAAGTGATGTTATTATTCTTAAACATGTTTTTGTATGAATATTTGTTGTGATAGTTACCCACTATAAATATCATTTTAAACTTCAGTATACACCACTATATCCTAACTCACCAAATAATTAGGTAAATTAGACGTCACTACATGAACATACTTGTAAACGCGGATCCACAATATTCATAGGACAAATACCAGCACATAACAAATAATTATATATACCAAATACATGGATATTGTGGATTTCCCGTCTACACTTCCATTCCATCTATTACATATTTTACTACATATTCTATTATTGTCACATACTGTAATACAACATCACAACATTGTTTATCTTTTGTTGCCTACGCAATGTATATACATTGAACGTTGTCATTCACATTAAATATTCTTATACATAATAGTTATGTATTATATGTGTTTATCATAACAATGATAATAATAATAATAACTGTTATGAACAGTTATTTGTAATATATACAACTTTATCATATGAAATGTTACTCGCGTCTAGTTTATCATCAAATATGTTTCACCCATATTACTCTTCTACCAATGTTAAAACTACTAACACTACAATATATACATATATTATTTTTCATGTGACAGGTATAATGTTATAAGTGAGAAATATATGTTACATGATGGTAGTAGTATTACTACTTTTGACATTAGTTTGGCCGTCATGACTATGATTACGTTCATTGTCACGTTCATTGTCACGTTCATTGTCAGCATCATAGTCGATGGTGTCGATGATGTCAACTATGTCGTTATATGACGGTGAACCAGTTATACGTTTAAGGAAATATTTAGATTGTTGGCTGCCAAATGAGAAGTTGTCTCTGAACGTTTTAATGGTAATAGGTTCAAAGAATTTACCATTATTATCAACGGGTACACGACATAGAACTGTTTTGTCTACCCATTCAGATGGTACGGAACTAATGTCAGATAGTGACGCCCGCGTTAAGAATAATACTTTCTTTGTCATCTCAAAGAATCCTGTTTTCCTTCTAGTCTGGATGGGTTTGCTAACATCAATGTAAATACCAATACTGTTTTCAAGGGGAGCCAATGTGTAAGGATAATCATTGTTGAAAATACCATCAGCGTACTCCTCACCGTCAATGAACACTGTGGGGTATATAATAGGAATAGCACTTGAAGCCATAACTGCATCGATAACCCGCACATCCGGCGTGAACTGTTTACTAAACACTTTCCTCTTAGAGTTAGCACAGTTGGTAGCAACAATGTTGAGATCTACCGTTAATTGTTTAAATGTTATATCTTTACTTTCATCATTGCTACTCTTATCACTCATAACACTATGTCTCTTAGTCTTTTTATTAATAGTGCTTTTATCACTATTACTATTGCTATATGAAAATATGATGTCTAATAGTTGACTCCTGATGTCCTTATCGAACATATAACCACGTTTGTAAAGTCGATATAAGGCTCTAAATAGACCACCATTATAAACTGTTGTCTCCCCAACTCTAGAAATAATATCTTCTGAAAATTTAGTTAAATCTACACCCATAGCTATTGCCAGTCCTATGATTGAACCAGCTGAACATGCATAGATAGTTTTGATATTCATATGTTTTTGAATTTCTGCTGCCGCTCCGAGTTCGTAGATAATATTGGCCCCTGAGCCACTTAATACTAGTGATGTTTCTTCCAATTGCATTTTGCAATGTCCGATCCACATAAATATCAATATTATTTGTGAATCACGTATTATTACAACACAATCCACCATATGGAAATATTCATTTTCACCTTATGTAACCCCTCCCCTCCCCTCCCCCTCCCTCCTCATTCACTCACATATTTACACACATTCACATATACTTTTATATATACAAAATATACGGTATAATCATGTGTACATACATATGTATATACTTGGATTAATTTCATATATTACAATTCAAAATTGTAATGCCAAAATTGTGGGTAATAAATTATGTAGTTTAAGTTATATACATCCAATCATGTTTTATTAGATACGGTTGAAAAGAGGAAAGAGGAAAGAGGAAAGAGGATGAAGGATGGTCAATCCATACCACTATTATTTAACTGTATAACTGCAATGCTGGTGCCATGTTTTAAACTTTCCCGTTTAGGGTGGATGCGAGGGTACAATCTATCATAATACAAAATCTGTAGTACAAATAAGAATTGGACTACACACTCAGTTAGATATGGTAACCAAGTAGTAAAGTTAACAACACCCAAATATAGTAAATAAATAAATGTAACCGAGTTTCCGATGGATAACATTAAGTATGTAATTACACTGATATTTTTGGCATCCTTTACTTTATACAAAGTGTAATATTGTGGTATATATTGAACCAGCACCATACTACTACTAATGTAACCAAGTATGTCTGCGTATAACTTTGTGCTTAAATATCCGGTCCAATTACTCGATGAATCATAAATCAATGTTAATGTCACAAAAAACACATTTATCAAAATAAGCAAAATAAAATACAAAGGGTATATTCCTCTTACCTCGACATTGACATATTTATTCATAACCGGAGATAATGGTTGTAATGGAGATTTCAAAGCCAAAGCTAACTCTACACTACGTCTTCTAACCCGCATTTCCTTGTTGTAATCAATAGCCACACTACCACGTCTACTTTGATTACCATTTTGATTAATATCTTGTTGTTCATTGATACTCTCGTCATCACTATGAACAAAATGTTTGTTGTAAATTAGGTATAAAATACTAAAAAATATATTACACATATAACCAGATAGTAGTTGGTAAAACCCTAATGTGTTATTGAAACATAACACGGTTGCAACCGTTGGACACAAAATAAATTGTGGTGTGTAGTATACTATACCATTACAAAACAAGAACATGTATTGTACATTACCGATGATAATAAACACCTTACTTATACCCACAACTGACCTATTCTTAACAATTTTATAAAACTGGAAACCAAATAATACAAACAAAATAATAATTTGCATTAAACATGTAAACATTAATGCAATTTGGGATAATGTTAATATCATATTTACTTGTATTATTACTATTATATTCTATGTATGTGGATATTTCGTACTTGTTATTATGTTTAATATTCAATTGTTAGTTCCTGTCGCATCAAGATGATTGAAAGATAAAATATCAATATTTAAAATATGACTGTATACTATATACACCAATAACCACTAGCAAAACAGGGAGAGTGCACACACCCCCCCTTATCATATGCATATTATAAGAAAATGTAATATTAACAAACAACATGTAAAATCTAAAAGTTTCGGTAAGTTTATAATAATTCGTAACAAAGTTATTAGTGAGTGTTCCACCCCCCCCCACTTATCCTAGTCTATATTAACATTGTTTTACTTTGATCTCAAAAATAACAAATCATATAAATATTTTGTAAATATCCTTATTGTTAACTGTACATTTGGTAACACGATATATACATTGTTTACTGTAACATTAACATATATAAATATCCATATACTAGTATGTATATATATCACATAATTATTATTTCCAATTTCAATTGTATTTGTTCATTACATTATTTTAATGTAATATTTGTACTACATAACAACTATAGTTGTAATACTATATTGTAAACTATAGTCTACAAATATTACATTAACATAATATTGGAGATGTTTGATTGTTTAGATATTTAGATGTTTAGATGTTTAGATCATAAAAATACATAATTTGTTTATATGTTTGTAATGTACACTATTTGAGGAATAAGTAGGTTGGTGTGAGTATGAGTCATTTAACATAATTGTTATAACTGTTAATGGAAAATTTTATGTTATTGATATGAGTAAATAATTGGATTTATTACTTGTGTTAGTAACAATGTTGGTACTTTTACTTCTTCAAGAAGTAAAGAGGATATAAATTACTAACTAAGTTAGTTTATATTTTATATTTTGTATTTTTGTATTTTGTAATAAGATAAAAAGATATTTGACAATATGACATATATTAAACATAAAATGGATATAATGTTTATTTTTACTAACGAAAATGTCTAGTGATGATACTAGTGATGATGATACTAATGATGATGATAGTCATCATGATAGACATGATAATGGTATATCAACATACTTGGAAACTGGTCAATTAAATTATAATAATTTACCAATACCATTTGATGCGTATATGAGTAGAAGTGATGCTGATCCCTTGACTTATCTAGGTCACATTATGATTTACCTTCATAAACATCACAACATTGAACTTGGAGATGAATATTTTACAACCGTTTTAGACTCGTATATTGAGTATAGCAAATCAAATCGTCAACTGAATGAGTTATTTCAAGATAACATTGGTAAGTATATTACACTACTTAATTATGATGTTGGTGACTTTATTATTGACTATATAATTACTCATGGCCTGTTGAGAAACTACTTCAATGATATTCACAATGACATAGAAGATCAACTAGTTGATAATCTTGGTACATCAACAAGTGGTATGTCAAGTAACAATGTGTCAATTAGTGACGTTCAACGACTTCAACAGCAAATTATTGACAGTTATCCACCAGATAAAAGAGAATTTTACAACAGGTTAGTTGTAATGGCCAACTTTCTGTCATATCCACCATCATTTTCATACAATAATGGTTATGATGTAGATGAGAAGTATATACCATCATTAAGAGACTTTACATGGAAGTATGACAGATTGATCAATAAATCTCTCAGACAGAACTTAATTGATAGTCGTACACTACAAATGGTTAATGATATAATTTCAGCCATTAAGTTGGCGCCAGACATTGATACTAACATTGTTTTGTATCGAGGTACATCTAGCTATTTCAAACCTAAAATTGGTATGATACAGTCAAATGATGGCTTTATGTCAAAGACCTCTGACATTACAATAGCGAGTCATTTCACTGATAATAGTTGTTGTTTGTTTATGTTTACTACTAAACTAAAATATTTAGCCTTGATGAACTTTTCTAACTCTCCGATTGAGCTTGAATATTTAACATATCCAGGTGAAAAATACGAAATTGTAACATACCATTACATATACGATTTAGATCATGTTATCAGAAAGGTTTATCACTGTGTTAACTTACCTAATAGTCAAATCAACCCAAGAATTAATGCTGCTTTGGATAGAAAACTTGACCAGTATGAACAACTCCTGCCATCAATCCTGTCAAAGGTGGTTGGTAAAACCTTTTTTATAATTAGTGGTATTTTCACACAATGTATTGTTGGTCAATCTGGTATTTACCCAAAATTTTTTGATTCATTATCTAGACAACAACAAGTTATGAAGTATATACAGTTAACATTAGGAATGAATTTACCTTATGAATTTATTATATTGGATACTAATGTACTAAAATCCAACACTACTTATACTGTTATCTATAATGAAGTAGATGATAATAGTGATGGAACAACAAAACGTAATCTCATTACCAATCAACATGCTAACATAACAGATTGCATTAAGGCCATATCAAATGATATTCATGCACAAATTTACGATTCAACTGGTAAACAATTATCAATGGTAAAAACCGATTCATCCAACATGTATAGTACATATCAATTAATGTAATGTACATATAATGTATACATTAAATATATAATTTCCACTATCTGATAGTGGAATAGATAATAGTTTACATGGTAAAATAATATACATACCAGGACAAGAACAAGGACATAATCTAATTATAGAGATACAGTTTGTATTTACATACAACTTTGTTATTTAATGTGTTTGTTGTTTAATGTGTTTGTTGTTTAATGTGTTTGTTGTTTAATGTGTTTGTTGTTTAATGTGTTTGTTGTTTAATGTGTTTGTTGTTTAATGTGTTTGTTGTTTAATGTGTTTGTTGTTTAATGTGTTTGTTGTTTAATACAAACTACCTTTGAAATATTACAGATTACTTACCTGTTATATTAGTATAATTACATGACAATATGTGTAGGCAGGGAATCCACAATATTCATGGTGTTCACACATATTATTACTTGTTAAATATCAATACATCTACATGGATATTGTGTATTTTTTACCTGCACGTATTTGCCATGTAATAGCATTTAAATTACTTGGTTTATATTCCAGGAACATAAACTCTTTTATAAATATGTTTGTTATTTGAATGAATGGTTTGAATGTATGGTTTGAATGTATGGTTTGAATGAATGGTTTGAATGTATGGTTTGAATGTATGGTTTGAATGTATGGTTTGAATGTATGGTTTGAATGAATGGTTTGAATGAATGGTTTGAATGAATGGTTTGAATGAATGGTTTGAATGAATGGTTTGAATGAATGGTTTGAATGAATGGTTTGAATGTATGGTTTAAATGTATGGTTTAAATGTATGGTTTAAATGTATGGTTTAAATGTATGGTTTAAATGTATGGTTTAAATGTATGGTTTGAATGAACATTTGATGTAAATAATCTTTGAACTATTACTTATTATTTTAGTGCGATTACATGGCCATACGTGTAATCAAGGATCCACAATATCCATGTGGATTATGAATGTAATTACTCGTTTGATGCTATTACACCTACATGGATATTGTGGATTTTTTGCTTACACGTATGGCCATGTAATCGCACTTAATTCTACTTGTTACATTCCATAAATATATACATTCATACATGTATATATTTGAATGAATGAATGGTTCATATGAATGTTAATAAGACATATAATTTGTTTGTGTGATTAACGAACACATGTAAAGAGATGTATTGTTTCAACAATAAGATGTTTGGGTAGTGAGCATAAGTGTAATTTAACCAACATAAGTGATGTAATTGATAATAAAGAACTCCAATCTTACTGGTAATAGTAAATAGTAAAACAAATGTTGATTGTAGTTGGTAGTCAGGTTGTTGAAGTGGTAAGTGACAAGTTACTGTTGAGTGAGTACTTCTCAGGTTTGATTGATACGTTTGATGATCAACAGTTAATACCCTTTCCTCCAACCTATAAATCGGTGTTTGGTATCTACTTGAGTTATCTTAATGATGATAAGGTTGTGATCATAGATAGTAATGGTGATAAGATTAAGAGTAGTATCGAGTTGGCACATTACCTACTTGATGATAACTTCTTCGAGTTTTTAATTCCACACCTGTTGAAGTTGGGAGAAGCTAAGAAGAAGAGCATCATTGATAGCCTAGCTAATAACATACAGTGGTCCTTATCGTTATATTTACCCTTATTTTTAGTGCCAAATAAATCTCGTCATAACTACAAATTTGTTTGTACATGGTTAAACAAGAACTCAGCTAGGATAGCAATGGGTGTTGGTATACCATATTTGATTAACACTAACTATGTTAATGATAGATTATCATCAATAGAATGTGTTATGGTTGTTAAACGAAAGATTGTTAAACATGGTGTCTGTCAACAGTGGATTTGTGCTACTGATGATAGTAGTCATCATAATCTTGACATTAGTAGTAACAATAACAATAACAATAACAATAATGATATGTATATAATTAGTGAACATAATTACAGATATGACAAACAGGTTGGATGTCAATATGACTGGCATAACAATGGTGTTTTATGTCAAAAGTCTTACATTCATGTTAATGACAGAGATACAAACAGTGACTACTGCAAACGCTACTATGACAATGGTCAAATTATGTTAGAGAATTACTACCAAAACAATATTAGATCCGGTACCTGGAAGTATTGGTACCAATCTGGTAATCTTAAATACGAAATTTCGTATTACAGCGGTGCAAAGCATGGTTCACACCTGGGCTACTATGACATGTCAGCTTCACATGTGATGTTGAATACAAATTTAACCATAGATTCAGATACGATTTCAGATACAAGTTCAAACACAAATTTAGATACAAGTTCAGATACAAGTTTAGTATTGGAGTTTGAGTATAACTTTCATCATGGTAAAGAAATTGGTACCTTTAGATCATGGTGGCCACCAACTGGTGGTAGTGATGGTAAGCAACAATTGAAGTATGAACATATGTTTCCTACTTCTGGACTTAAGAAACAAGAACATAAACAATGGAATGAGAGTGGTGGATTAGTTTACCAAACCTCATCACCTCATGTTGATCTGTTACCACGCTCATTGACGAAGAGGAGAAAATATTTTGGTATACCACCACGAAGCAATTATGACGGACACCGCAACTTCATGTGTAATGACAAGGAGTGTATTCGTTATGATCTTGTTTAAAATCTTTTACTACTTCAAGTAGTAAACAAAAACACAATTACATTGTTAGTTACGTAATTTTGCATCTCAAGTATCAAAATGAACCTATTTAATAACATTACATATAACATGTATTTGTACTAATACAGTTACATTAACTAATATAATATATACTAACTGTTATGTTATATGTTGTTTAATATGTTATGTGTTGTTTAATATGTTAACTATGTAATTTCTATTATTGAATAATAGAATAAGAGGGGGTGTATATATTTTAGTGTAACATAATGTTGTAAATGGTGGAGTGGTGTGTGTATGTGGATGTGTATATGTTAGGGTAAGGGTAAGGGTAAGGACATAATCTCATCATAGGCTGAGTCAAATAAGTTTATGACAGTGAGGGCATTATTGGTAACAGTAAATTTACGAATATCACCACCATAATATGGTTTGTTGACAAAAGCTAGTATATTGTTTTCCTTGTTATATATGCTATGTTCTCTTTCATATATAGTGTTGGGTTCACTTCTACCATAAGGAATAAAGTCAGGCCTATTATTGTCAAAAGTAACATTGTATAGTGTATTATTACTTGGATTCATATATTTGACATTGAAGATCAAATCCAACACAAAAAAAGTAATATAACTACTTGTTGGATTGTGAATTCCCTGCTCATAACAAGTTTGAATAATATTCGTTGTAATTGATGTTACCGCATCAGCCAACTCAATGATTTGTTGTTCGTCCAACAGTAGTATTCCCATGTCAACCAACTTTCTAATATACGGTTCATCCCCATCAAGACTATCATAATAAATCATTTCTATGTTATGTCTCTCATATATAATATTATTAAGAATATACTCATACTCTCTGTTGTCGTATTCAATACTATCATCATGTGTAAACTTATGAGTGGATTTGGGAATAATTTTAGCAGATATAACATGTTTGAATAGTTCTAACAATAATTCTTCATCAAAGGTTGTTGGGTGGCGAGCATCCACCTGTTCATTTTGACGGTTGAGTACAACTTGAATGGTGTCATAGAAGTATTGGCTTTTAATTTTATACTTAACAGCAATCACACCAGCCAATAAATCATACAAATTATTATACTGTGAAAAGAACTCACCATCAAAATACTTTTTATATTTAGTTAACCAGAACGAGTATGATTTATAAGTATAGTTATTATGATCATATGTATGTGCTGTTTCATAGAACATTGGTATTAAATATACAACTTTATCATTGGCCGCAAAACACTTAATGTTATGACAATCTAGTTGTGACACAAAACCATCAGCCTCCCTAACAACACAAACGTTAGTTCCATATTTTACACCATTAACATTACCCTCCTCTACGTCATTCTCTATATTATCTAATAATGGTAAGAAACGATAGATACGTGTTTTTTCTAGTTCTTTCTTTTGTGTTGTTTCATCTGTGTTTGTTCCCTGTTCATCTAAATTATTGTTAACGGGTGAAGGGCAGGTAATGGTATAAATCTCCACGTTATCGGAGTTACTAATTTGTTGATACAATTGGCTACACAATTGTTGTATTCTAACTATAGTAGCTGGATTATAATTGTCATCAAGAGAAAAGTCTTTATCTAACAAGTCAAATACTGTACTGTCAATGTATAAACGAACAATCCAATCAGGTAGATTATTAGCTACGTTACTAATGGTTCTATTAATGCTAATTAGATATCCAGTCAACATTTGAATATTATTATTCTTAATATATAACGTAATAGACACACAATTACATCTTAATGTTTCGTTGTCAGGTTCCAAATTAAACATATCATGTAAATACTTATCATCATTCAACAATTGTGACTTGGGTTTGTAATGGTGAATGTAATATTGTTTCTTACGTCCAGTTAACGATGTTAGTGTACATAATTGCTGTGTGTCATATGGATTGTTAATGTTCACCGTACTTGACATCAAGTCCAAATTTGCATGTGTTCTGTCCAATCCAAAATTTGCATGAATTTTGTCCAATCCAAAATTTGCATGAATTTTGTCCAATCCAAAATTTGCATGAATTTTGTCCAATCCAAAATTCATATATGACAACATAGAGTTTACAATGTTAAAAAATTAGTATATCAATATTACTACTCAAACTAGTAAGTAATTGCTAATATATTCCACTATCACTAATGTTATCAACATACTCTAGCAAACACAAAATTGTTAACGTATTTTAGTTATTAATAAGATTATCACTATGTTGACTATTTTGCAATGACCGGATAACTTATACATTGTCACCATATAGTACTAACATATATTAATTTAGGTGTATCTAGGATACACTTTACTTATCTATTTACTTGTTTACCTGTAACAGACCGTACATTACACTTCTAGTGTTTTAATCTTCTTAAGGATTAGTGATGTATTTAGTATCATACTGTTGTTTAACACTTTACTATAATGATGAGTTCGTCATTACTACTATTAACATAATTAATTGTTATAACAACAATTAATACATTGTATAACAAATAATTAACACTATTGTTTAACACTGATAAGAAATACCTATATTATTTTAGTGTGAAGTAACTAATAATTAATAGTCAACAAGTAGTTGTAGTTGTATTTACAGTTAAAATTATAGTTATTAAGTACCTAGAATATGTTTGTTGTTAATACACACTATCCAATCCTTCTTACTTCTTTTTGTTTTTATGTATTGATGGTTAGTATTATTGTAAACATTATTTAACAAAGAATATCTTTGCTAATTATGGTGATGAGTATATATTTATTGTAATGACATACAGTCAAGATGTATATACATGGAATTGTGTTAATAATACCTCTCAAAGAGATATTTGTGTTATTGTAGTGAATGATTGTGTCTCTTTCCACCTACAAATACTTATATGTTAAATGTTTCTATGTGGTTATAAAATTACAAGATTATATCTTTCGAAAAGGTATATATGTTTGTGTCTGTGTTATCTCCTCACTCCTTTACACAGGGATACGAGCCAAAATATAATATGTAGTTTTACTGTCGTTCTTGTTTAACACAGCAATAACATACTTGTTCTTCTCATATAGGTCAACCTCCTTATGATCCTCGGATTGACTGCGATAATGGGATACGAACTTAACATTGTTGCCCTCACATGTACTATATGAATACTCATTGTGGTATTGGTCCTCGAAGTTAACACAGTAGCCAAAATAATAATGGTCAACACTTAAGTCGCGATCAAGCACGTTAATAGATGTAATTTTGTAGTCCTTACATATTGGTTCCATGTCCCACAAACTGTTATAGTCATTGTCAGTGATAGTACCTCTGTGATACAAACCTACAATGAAACAATTAAACTTATGTAACTTCTTCTGCCTGTAATGATCAGCAATACCAACAGCTGCAAGTAGTGCGCCAAAAGTTAACAGTCCAGCAAGCATTTTATACTTTTAACATCACACAACACACAAGATAAGTTTCATTTTGTAATACACATGACAACTAACAAACCCTCTCCCTCTCTTCCCTCGAGTGCAAAATCTTATATGTGCTGACAGACAAGACAAAGAGTTTATTACGATAAACCAAACATTGGTTTGTTATCATATACAAACAAAAACAAAAAAATAAACAATGTATTGTTAGGTATATATATATATACCTATAATCAACATGGAACACTTTACATGCGATGATAAGTAAAATTACATAACATTGTATTATTTAGTAATTGTTTACTGTCTGAGGTAGTATAAATATTTAAGTCTGTATTGTTAATCAAGTTACGACACATAGATGTTACAATAACATTAAAGTGTTTAATATTATGGATATACTATATACTAAAATATTACCAGTGATGTTACAATCTTTCATGATGGTTGTTTGGTTGGTAGTAATTACAAACTAAACCATTTAATATTGTTATTTGATGTAATATATGTCTAGACTACACACAATTGTTGTTATTTAGTAATGGAAGGGAGAGTTGCAATCTTAATATTTAACGTATTGTTCATTAACACATTTATATTTGTACATATATTACTTACAGTTAAAACAATACCAGAATATTTAAGTGCTAAAATGTTAACAATTACATAAAATTCGTGTAGGCAAAAACCCACAGCCATCATGTAATTGTATAAGTATACATTGTTGTATATCATTGATAACTACATGATGGCTGTGGGTTTTTGCCCACACGAATTTTACGTAATTGCACTAATATATGTGGGTAATAAGAATAAAAGAATACTAGATTGCAGTGACTCAAACTAAAAGAATATTAATATAGTTTGTCTTCAACATATATTAACAGTGTTTGTTTTGTTTAATGTTAGTCATAACATATACCATTTTAAACATGTTAATACTTCTATCATAGAAGTATTAACATGTTTAAAATAAGATGTATGTTGTTACTGTTCAACAAAAATAAAAATAGTGTGTGAGTTAACATAGTGGAAGTATTACATTAAAATAATGTAATGAGTACTCGTGTATATTAACTAGTTTGAGCATAGTTCAAACAATTTGTTAATATCGGGGAGTTTATACGTCACCCAAAATCTTTGGTTTATGCATTAATACAAGAGAGGAAGAGGGTTTGACCAAAATTTGGTTTTGGGATAAAAATACACCTGTAGTCATGTAATATTTATAAAAATGTTATTACTTTGGTTGTTGTAATAATCTCGTGATAAGTCATTATAATTGTATTACATAGAGTATGTAATATATTCATACATTTTAAATTATTATAACTCCAGAGTATGTAGTATTAATGTAAATTAAGACTAGTAGTTACCTACCTACTGTATTTTTATCTATCCAATAGACAGTCATGTATATATTCTATTCAAGGTACTAACTAAAACAACATGTTTAATTACAAATTAGTATACATAACATAAATTTTATACATCAGAAAATTAAGATTAACCTTATATTGTATATGTCGCATAACCTACACTATGTGGGTTATTAAAGTAATTTAACATAAACAAGTACAAGACAAAATTTTACACATAACCATTGTTACCACAATTTCTATTGTTTATGTAATGTAAACTATACAATTGTTATTACTAGTGTATACATGTTTATGTATATCCAATAATTTTGTTGTTGTAGTATATAAACATAACAAGTGTATACTATACAAACAGTAATTACTTAAATACTAACCAATCAGGAAAACATTCTGTTTGAGTGAATGACAACACTACTTAAAATATTTAGACAAGTAGATATCGTTATGCTGTCTTACTCTTCTCGTTTTTACTATACGGTATTTAATTTATTACTAACTAGTTTGGTATTTATATGTCACACTAAAATAATGTAACATACTCTTATGATAAGATATTTATACATTGTACTGTCTCTTACCTTGTTGTAAAATTGTATAAGTAGTTTTATAATAAACTAAATTATACATTTTACAGTTAATTTTAATGTTATATGTTAAACATGTAAGTTAGATACAAATACATAGATGTAGTGATTTGATGAACATTAACTAGATTAATGTTGAACAATGTGGTATGATACAATCTGGCATGAAGATGTTTTAGTTGACTAGACTATACTGTTAATTTTAACATGTATCGTAACAATAATCACATATGTTATTTAGTTGTTATTACATACCAAAATGTAAAACAATAAGTTATTTATTGTTATGTTTTGACCGTTAACATATGTTTTGTTATCCGAGATAACAAATTATGTTGTATATGTACTTTCCACCTTTTAACAATCTCAAATGTATTGTTTACATTGGAATGGTTAGTGGATAATAAATACAACCACAGTTGGTAGAAGTTTGGTTATTAATTACGTATGCATTTAACTATGTATGTGTTATAACAGTGGTTTTTTAACCCATTTACATTGTCTCCCATATTTTTTTGCTTTGGATGTAATTGTTGCGTTACTATTTTTAAACAGTAGTCATATAATATGTACTTCCTAACTATTTACAATATAGTGTATACTTATATCATACTAATAATTACATACCACATGATAAGTAATGTTAGTAGTAACAATAGTAGTTAACTTCATAACATATACAATTAGATAGACCTATATGCTCAAACACTACCCACCATAATAAACATACTGTTACTTTGCAACGACGTAAATTGTGTGGAGAACTGAAACCCAGTATTTTTAGGTAATTTAGTCTTCTACACAAAATTTTAAACAACATAATATTTATTATTTTAACTCATTGTTATGTGTTTTGTATACAAAAACCTATTCTACTTTGAAACATGTAGTGGTGTTAAATACATGTTTTGTGTTAGTAACACACCTAGTTTTGATTATGTTTGAAACTTAAACCTTTTTTATTCCCAACATGTTTTAAAGTACTTAGATACTTAGGTTTTTGTAACTGTTACAAGCATGCTTAAATTTAAACATTTTAACATTGTTGTTTGTATGTATATTAGTATACATACACTTGTTATCTTAACTTTATGTAACTTTAGAATTTATATGAAGATATATTAGTGTAGTGGTATAACGTGTACAATTAGTCATTTCCTGAGTTCTTGTTTATAACTTTAATTTTAGGTAAACACGTCATTGTATGGTTTATACATATAATGTTTTACACTTGGATACAACACAGTTTACAACCAAGTAACAATATGTCGTATACGGTATATTATTAATGTTCCTACTTATGTTAATATAATTTGTTTTTGCTTCCAACTCTTTTTCCTCTCCTGTTTTTTCCTTCATATGTTAGTAGACACCAGCGTAATTACATAAAATTTGTGCATCTAATAATCCACAGTGGTCATGTGACCATTAGTGTTACTAATAAGGTTATACTAATAAGGTTATACTAATAAGGTTATACTAATAAGGTTATACTAATAAGGTCATACTAATAAGGTTATACTAATAAGGTTATACTAATAAGGTTATAATAATAAGGTTATACTAATAAGGTTATACTAATAAGGTTATAATAATAAGGTTATACAGTGTGATCACATAATTATTGTGGATCAATAGATGCACAAATTTTATATAATTATACTTATATCTGTTACATATTTGTAATTATACTTATATCTGTTACATATTTGTAAATATTCTAGTACAGTTAACCTTTGACAAGTTGGATATTAAATGTGTTAGGGTGTAATTAACCTCCAATTCCAAACCCTACATAACTTCGCAAATTGGAGGTATAATGTACAATACACAAAGTAATTATAACTATAGATCAAAAGATATTAGTGGATGGTTAACTACACTAATTTTGTGTGATGATACTCGCAATGTCAACTATTTTATAGTATATTTGTTTTTGTCATGGATACATAATAACTATACAAACTAGCTAACTGTATAATTAACATATATTTTATATTAAAATATAAGTGTACATGTTTTGAAAACATTTACTTTATATAGACAATGTATAACACAGATGTTTGTGTTGTTAAATACATTTGATACTATTGAACATAACAGGTAAAACACTTGATACATTTTACATTAAATATACATTAACCTGGTTAATATTTATTTAATATTTATTTACTAATATACATATTTACCAATACTTCATGTATTGTAATATATAATTAACTATATGTATTTTATTTTCAACATGTATTATGTTTTGAAGTCTATAACATTCATTCAAAGATGTATAATACATTATAAGTCTAAATAATGTACAACTTAACATTTATTGGATTGAGGTTATGTTAACCAAGTTAACATATGTTTATATAATGAAGTAATAACTAGCCGATAATCGAAATGGTCAATACACATGATATAAATAGACACACTATGACATTACTCGTAAATGTATGTCTTGCAAAGTGGACACAAGTAGTGTAAACCTAAATGTAACTTTAAACAGTTGTTACAAATTTTGTGTTTACAAGATAAAGTAACGTAACGGTTATCACTGCAATTGTCGCTAATGTTGTCACTAATGTGGTCACTGAGATCTTCACTCAAACATATAGGACATTCCGTGTTTAATGCCGTACTCGATACACCAATCCTAATTTTCAGACATGACTCAAAGTGTACCTTCCACTCTGGTAATTTGTATATTAAACTAGTTAGTACAGTCTTATCATCCAAATCCATGACAAATGGTATTGTTTGTGTTGATTTTTGTGACAACAGTAGTTTGTTAATATCATCGATAAATGGTTTGGGGTTAATATCGACTGCTATGTTGTTGAGGATACATTTCTTAGTGGCATATGAAATGTCATTATGTTCAGTGATTAATGTAAATAGATGTTTAACATGATCACGTACAACATCGAAGCTGTCAATATTCTTCAACACGTCAAATATTGGAGCAATCGACTCCTCATTGTCATAGTTGACACACATCATGAGGTATTTCATAGCTGTTGATAAATCGTCATTATTACAGTAGACCCTTGCCAAGCTAAATATTGCATATGAGTAAATGTCACGATTGTGAACCTCAGATATCGAGTTGAGTGACAGTTGGAGATGTTTAATTGTTGTGTTATAGTCATGACACTTGTCATTACATAATATACCCATGTACATATATATGACCCAAGGGATAATTACGATCTATAGCACATTGAAATACCACTTTAGCTTTTTCTACATTATCTTGTATGTCATCATGGTTAATATAAAGTAACCCTAACTTGTATGTTGACTCCTTATATCCCTTATCATGTGCCATAATGTAATACCTCTCAGCACCAACTACATCATGTAGATCACACTCATACACATCTCCAACATGTGTCAAGTTTACTGCATCATAGTCATAATCACAGGTACAATTACCATCACCATCAACACTAACATCATTGTTATTACCATTGTTATATTGGTTAGAGTTACTAGTAGTTGTAACTGCATTATTGGTGTTATCACAGTGAGTATGAACGTGTGTTAGGAGGTATTTAATGGCTGTTGGATAGTCATGAACTACATCCCTATAATAACGAGACAGATGTAAAATAGCATCTTTATTGCCATGTTTGAGAGCAAGCAGAAAATGTTTAACACTGTTATCGTAGTCGTTGAGGGTCTGATAGCTGATTCCAATCTTTAAGTTTGTAACACCCTCATACTTGTTGGAATATTTAAACAGTAGTAATTTCCGGTATGTAATAGCTTCGTGATGTTGTTTCTTACCCTCATATTAATCACACAGGTAAATAATGGGCTCTTTGTTACCATTGGCCTCAACATCCAACATGCAATACTTAACTACGTTGTCAATGTCACCCTTTAAGTGGTAACAGTGACCTGTGTAGTCGTAAAACTCGGTGATATCATGTTGTAAAAGTAGTAGTGTATAGTCAATAGCCAATTCATACTGTTGGTATTCAACAGCTAATATGTAACCTAAATTTGCTGCAGCTCTTATATATCCTCCATTTACTGCCTCCTCGTAGTACTTAATTGCTGTTTCACCATCTTTATTAATCTTGTAGCAGTAATATGCCAAATTAGATTTAGCTCGTAAGTTACCACTGTCGGCTAACGATCTGAGTTTGTCAAGAGACTCATCATCATGAACATTTTTAGTGTGATAGTAAGAAGCTAGATTAATAGCAGCATCATCGTTACCTTCACTTATTGCCAATCGATAGTGTTTTAAACACAAATCTTCGTTCTTCTGAATAGTGTACATTATACCCAGGATTAAATTCTTGTTTACACCATTATTGTCATCCAACAACATACTCTCCAATTTGATCATGGCCTCAACATCCGACATCGCACTGATAAGAAAGTGGTAACAATACGAAAACATCCCTGCCATTTTGTACATTACAGTAATGTACTATATACACACCTGAATCAGTTATACCATACTTGGTATTTTATTTACATCGTATCTCATTTTGTAACACATCTTGTTTGTAACACATCTTGTTTGTAACACATCTTGTTTGTAACACATCTTGTTTGTAACACATCTTGTTTGTAACACATCTTGTTTGTAACACATCT
>Ga0302300_1000298_pt1 | contig 38681 bp, 34 predicted proteins | sample III_Palsa_E1_1_FD_198756 | JGI IMG/M metagenome (GOLD analysis project Ga0302300, IMG submission 198756) | Peat permafrost microbial communities from Stordalen Mire near Abisko, Sweden - III_Palsa_E1_1 | ecosystem: Environmental > Terrestrial > Soil > Palsa > Peat permafrost | place: Sweden...
AATAGTATCGTTCATTGAACACTTTTTAATTTGTATTTTGGTATTATTATTTTAATGTTTCAAATCGTTTAAGAAATTTGACATGAACGATGATGAACATACAAGATACCATATCATTATATAAACATAACGTTCATGTAAATATACAATAAATTGTATGTTGTTTATATTAATTAGTACAAAACAATACAATGCAATACAATACATAATCATTATGTTATTTACTAACATTATTACATGAATATTGTGGATAGTTGAATGCACGTATTTACATGTTTTCATACTTAGATTTACTTAAACTTATCAGGGGAAACTCAATGTAGATTTAAGTATGAAAACATGTAAATACGTGCATTCAACTATCCACAATATTCATGTAACATCTGTTGGTATGTATAAGTAGTTAATATATTTATTATATTATTATAATTACATACAATATTATGGAGTACATTAATTACTTATAATATTAAAAACAATAATAATAATACTAATAATAATCTAGAAGTAAAGTTTGTTTGTTATGTTGACAAAACTATACTAGTGTAACTTAACTATGTAGATTTACCTGATGGTGTCTGTCTATTATGGTAATGGTAATGGTAAAAGCAGACACACACACTTGGAAGGTAATACTTATATCATATCATGTAAACTATGTTTGTAAATATGTAATTATTTATACATCTGTTGTGATTGGTATCATGTATTCCTACCTACCAACTTTGCTCATTATCATCATGGTCAAGAAACTATATTCCTGAATTATATATACACACACCACTACTTATGATGGTATTCACATATATAAAGTTTGTAAGTATGATCATGACATCATGACATTATGACATCATGTATGGTAGCATACTTTTTAAATTTGTTACAAACATCGACTCTTATTTTGTTACTAATCTTTATCTGCTCAGAATACAGCTATTAACTTCCTTCATGACTTTCTGAGAAAGTCAACACTGTAATTATCATGTATGGTTTATACTACTAACAACTATTATTATCAACATATTATGTCAAAATATTTGTTTGATGGAAAATAACCTAACATATAAAAATATCTTTAATATATGTTATTTAGTAATGGTATAAATATATGCATATTGTTGTATGTATGGTATTATATCTTCCCTGGGAGATATAAGATTTTTTGTTTGTTGAAAATAAGGTTCATAACTTTTATATTGGTTACTCACCAATGAAAGTATGTTGTATAACAAAACACAACATTTATAACAAAGTGTATATATATATATTATATGTAGCCTTCTATGTCTTCGATGACCTTTTTATATAACTCGTCATAGTTAAGATTCGGATATCGACTCTTATTACTATCCAACAAACGACTCATAATTATCTTTATCTTAATGTCATCCAATATTGGTTGTTTAGCCTCTTTTGTCATGTGAAGAAACTTCTTAACATACATTGGGTGTAACCACTTTTTAATATCATGTCCCGTAACCTGTACATCATCAAGCATATTAATCAGACCATTTTTATACTTTTCACTTGGTATCTCGAAACCAGTTATACCAAATTTGTCTTTCATAATACTAATAAACACCTCTTCAACACAACTTTCCAGTTCCTTATCGGATTGATACATTTTGGAATAGAAATTATTATAGAGTCAATTAACAAATATACATCATGTAGAGTAATTATGTTACTGTGATTACCTTGTTTTACTTTATCACCTACAAATTACATACTCTTTGAAACAAATGTAGTACCACTCTATATAGCACATATTAATAGTAAACAACTATATAACCAATCCAATCCAATCCAATAACAACCACTATAGTCAAACTAATAGTTATTTACATTTATTACTTCTCTGAGAAGTAAAATTATTGTTAATATATTTTGGTTGACAACTTTCCTATCCTTGTGACAAGTCTCCATTATTAGAATTGTAGTGGTAGTTACATTTTCCCTGTGTTTTTGAGTGTAAGATTACATCAAGGGGGGGGGGATATTAATATACAACTCTTTTAGGTTGCATGATAATCTATTATTTATATGTTCCTTTAATTGTGATATAATTTTTATGTCGAGTTTGTTTTCAACCACAAATATATAATTAATAAGATTCTATAACCTCATTGACAATTATAAACTGTTTGTTTTAAGTACTGTAGTTGGATGCTGTTGGGTATACTAGTACAATACGTCATTTACGACATATACAATTTACTATATTAATTAAATTAATTAGGTTAATACGGTATAAAATACTAATTCCCCTCTCATTACCGATATTAACCAATAGCTTATTTTGTTTACATATACTCACATGTATTACCATATTTAATATCATTAACTGGAACGTTACAAGCTGGACCATTGTTATTTGAACTAGCCAATAGAAACTACTGTTTACTGACAAGTAAACATCTTTGTGGTGTTTATAATAATTGACATTTAAAAGAGAGAGGGAGGAGAGGGTGTGAATAAAACACCAAACAAATGTCTATCTCTTTAATTCAAGGTTATACCATCTCTAGTGAGGAAGCTATGGAGATGTCACAACAATTGTATAATGATAATTATACCTCTGGTTTTGAAGTTGCCAAAATTTTCAATCGAAAGACAGACTCTATGTTACAGATGTTCTATGTTGTTGACAATGACAGCTTTATTTTAGGTTTTCCTGTCACCAAAATGGACTGTGAATCTAACCACGACGATGTCAAGTATGTCTACAATGACATGTTAAAGTCAAACAAATTTTTCGATCTTGAGCTTGGCGTGATTCTCCTTCCTGGTAATCGGGTATACACGAAACAAGAGAAACCAATGTTGTTTCTTTATAAGTGGTAAACATCTTTACCCCCATCTCGATACATATCCGCACCTATATTTGAACATCTATGTGTCATGTGATTTACCCCAACCACAAACTAAATATTACAAACATTACAAGCCAAACTTGTAATTTAAATAACCACTATCCTATATTGTACTTACATACTTATGTAAATGTACTTGTTGTAAACAATATATGCTTATATAGAAATATATTTCCAACATATATTACTTACGATAAGATATACCTTATACAGTAACAAGAAGTAACACATTATTGTATGGTGTTAATAACATATTTGTAGTACTACTTACCTTAACACATTAATAAAGATAATTACCATCTTCATCTATTTTATTGTTTGTTATCTCTCTAATAGTAAATTAACTAACTGGACGTGTAATAACATAGTGTTATTAACACCAACAAATATTATCTGTAATATATATATATATATATACCTTCCGTGAAGATATAAAGTGTTATAATTTTACATTTAAGACGATAGTGTTATTAGATTGTGAAGAAGATTAAGTAGACCTCGGTCAGTAGACCATCTCATACTTTCAGGATTAAACACTTCTATCTCTTGTGCACATAATAGTTGTAGTCTTTTCAACATGTTTAAGTGATCATGTGTGATCACAACTTGATCATCATCAGTTGAGTCTTGATCGTAATTGGAACCAACAATACCATATACATACAACAATTTAACCTTATCATGGTATGATAGAAGATCCCAATTAGAGTTATGTCCATTGTCGACAATAATAATGTGGATTAGAGCATGAACAAGATTGTGATCCAGCTGACTACCTGTTTTCTCACCTTCTTTCTCGAGAATTAAAGACATGTAATCATCCAATTGATCATTTGTCATAGACTGAGCCTCATCAACGTATGGTGTATTGTCAATGGTCTGATTGGATAGGGACCAGTATTTGGTATCAGATGAGTTAAGTAAATAATTAGCCACAATATTTCTTTTGGTGTGATAGTCAAACCACTCTTCACCATGTTGGTATCTGTTACTATGACCATAATCGTCCCAAACCATGTTGGATAGTCTAGTTGCTAAGGATGCTGCCTGGAAACTGTATGAATTGAATTCATGCAACGGTTCCATATCATCACGAGTAATAAACTGTGATGAATATGGTGTTACCAACCAAGTCTTGTCGTAAAAGTCTTTTGTCACCTGTGACACATACCATTGTCGAACATCTGAATATAATAGCATTTATTGATACATAAGTAATTAACAATCATTTTTATTGTTATTAAAATACATAATATGGTGTTAATACAAGTGGAAAACCAAACATCTCATATACCATATGACATAATTAAAAATAGTAAGTTAATACAGGACTTATTAAGTTATAAGCAAAAGAGTAATAATTTGAATGATAGTGAGGAACCCATATATCTTGGTGTAACCAAACAGCAATGGTCACATTACTTGGATTTTATTAATACAGGTAATCCAACAGTTGATGCATTGAGAGTAATAGATTACCTAGACAATAGTCAACAGGTGGTGAGATGGTATCACCAACGATTAGTCATGGGTGATTCACTAGTCAGGATTCGACAATTGTTCAAAAATACCAACTTTAGATTGGAGGAGTTGGACCCATGGTTCACTACCAAAGACATTGATACTATCATACCTTATGTTCAACATATGTCACAATTACCCACAGTTTACATTCAACATATCTTCCTCACACTATTTAACTGGAATTTATACAATATTTATCGTTTGTGTTTTGACCATGATAATATAAACAATATACCAAATAGGGTAATAACAGCACTTGAAGATGGTAAGTTTGTGATACAGAATACCAATTCAATGACTGTGTCATACAACAGTGGTGCATTATTTAATTTACCAGTAGGAACTTGTTTCCATGATCGAAGACCAGAAATAATATCACCTAGATTGGCAAAACAATATAACAATATTAATATTTACTCACAAGGTAAACAATTAATTACATGTCCAAAATCGGCTACACCATACCTTCAACGCAGTTATAGGGAGCTGCCAATCTTTGGTTCCCTCGAAACTACCAATCATTACACTATTTGTTGTTCACCAACCGATAATGGTATTCAACCACAACAAAATATTTATGATCCCAATTATACACCATTGTTAAACTTTCATGACACAGGCGTTACAATATCCAACAAACATCTTTATTGTTACAACATACCTTCTACTTACAATCGTAATTACTATTTATATCTCATCTATGAATATGATCCTATCGCTAACAAGATTTATGCATTCTCTCTTTAATACACAACAATAACAGTAATAGATAAAAGATAAAAGATAAAAGATAAAAGATAAAAGATAAAAGATAAAAGATAAAAGACATAGAGAGAGAAATGTATGACAGTAACGTAGACAATTACCAATAATATATTATTGTAACTTATATTACATTGACATATTACAAGTTAAGCTTGTAATTATTATGAGTTATTAGGAGTAACAAAAGAAATATAATATAAAACATGTTGAGATAACATTTGTATGTCGTTTCTTCAGATGTGGATATCTTGTAATGTTAAATTTTGTAGTTATCACAACTAATACTTTAGTTAATATACTCTATTCATTATACTATTTATTCTTTTATGTGAGTTGTGTATGTAATTTATACCTGTGTTAATACAAGAAAGTAATTGGATGTACATCTAATTATTAGATGTAATAACTACAAAGTTTAACATTACAAGACATTCTTGTAATTATAATAACAACATATACATATGTTATTATATTATATTATATTATATATGTTTCTTTACCATAAAACTCAAAATGTGTGTATACCTGACAGACAAATAACTATACTAAATATAACATATATTATTAACAAGTATTTAATTTGTTGTCACAACGTATATTTTTTTCCGTAAAAAGATAACACATGTTTGGTTAAAAGTGGTACTAATTGTAGACAAATTACTTGATTTGTACTACTACACCTCTCCTCCTCCTCCTCCCCCCCCCATAAACATTAATTAAGACAGATACAAACATAAAGATAGTGTTTAATTTTGTTTATGTACAAGATTATTGTTAACTACAATAATTAAAGGAATGTAAGTGTAGAACGTATACACATTAAGTTAGTTTGTTAATTTTGGTGTGAGTGGTATTTTATGTCCGACTGTTAAAAACACAACCTTACGTTGACATGACATAAAACCATCATTTGGAATATTATTGTTATTACTAATAGTAATAACAGATGGGATAGATGTTATAACATTGTATATTTCAGACAGAATTGTAGGTGTTATAACGAACTTTTTGTCTTTGAACACATTTTTAATACTTTGAGTATAGTACAGTATAAGTTGGTTATCCATGTATAGAGTTAGGAGGATAAAGTTGTGAGATGTATTTTTACGTTCAAATACTTTTTTAGCTTAAGTTCTTACCAACAACACAAATGTCATTTTAGCATATCATATTAACATAACATTCTCATGACAAACTATTTACTCCATAGATTATAAGTTATGAAATATTTATATACTAAACACAACTGTATATATTGTATTATATGTTTAACATATAATTGTATATTATGAAGTTTAAGTTATTATTAGTATAGTATGTTTTTTATCTGTTAGAAGCTCTTAACTACTTTTGTTACATCTAATAGTGGTAAATTATTAACAACATTACCTTAACATGGCAACAGGTACAAAATTATTAACATTATAAGAGTAGAAACAGTTGGTTCAAACATTAAAATGTTATTGGATGACATTTAATCGTTCAAGTGTTGTAAATATCACATGATTCTCTGATGTATTAACATTGTTAATAGATGGTAAATTACTTTAATGTTAATTTTTTGTAATGAAGATATATATATATATATATATATTTGTTTAGAATTTATATCTTCCAGTGATTACAAAGATAATATAAAAGATATAGTTGTTATACAAGTATCACTACTTTATTTTTAATGAATAATGGTTTTATACACTTAGCCATTAAGTGTATGTTAAGGTTATACTTTTGGTTTACTAGTAAATTTTCGACATATTTTTACCAAAAATATGTCGAAATTGTCTAGACATTACAAAAATACTATAATATATATTATTGTTATACAGTTTTTAGTAAAGAATGGTTTTATACTTGTATAATATATACTATTATTATAGTATTTTTGTAATGTCTAGACATTTTCGACATATTTTTGGTAAAAATATGTCGAAAATTTACTAGTAAACCAAAAGTATAACCTTAACATACATGTAGTAACTACATGTAGTTACTACCTTATTTTGGTTAAGAATGGTTCTATAATTGTATAACAAGTGTACATGTCGTAGTATTTTTGTAATATCTAGTCATTCCAACATATTTTTTACAAATTACATATCGATATGATATTATTATTACAACAACTATAAAACCTAATAGATACTGTAAATACATAACATTTGCTAGTTTACAATATTTTTGAATCTGTCGGTAATAATTTATGTTGTTATAACATGTGCCATAACACATGTTATAACACAATTAATACTCATGAGATAATTACTAAACTAATCAATTACTAATAAAAGACGTATATGTAATAACTATATTATATACAATATAATACGTATATACATATACACGATACCAATTGTATTGGTCGAATTAACACAATTTTATGTTTAACCATAATATTATTATCTGTTAACTAGTAGATGTCACCATTAACGTAATTAAATATCTTGGAGATATTTAATATTAACAAACAAGATAATTATAACTATAGTACTACACCTTGAACTATAAATGTTATACAACACTACCTTTGTTATAGTTGGGTGTTAGTAATGTTGTATACTATACATCATATCACTTATCTATGTTATGTGTTTTAGATAAAATAACATTTGTCATAACTATCATAAAATAAGTGGTAATTGTTAATATTTTGTTATCTTGGATAACAAAAGTACTTGTTTGTATCTACATTAACTAGGTGTTATTAACACACCTTCATATTAATTAATATCATCACAATACAACTTGTGTTATCTAATAACACAATTTATGTTGTTACCATACGATAATAATGTATTTGGTATTTGGTGTTTAAAGAAGTCAAGTAAATAAAGTCGTGTCGATGAATGAAGTGTTAAATACTTATAAACATGCTTGTTGGCATGATCAACACACTATTTAATTTATTAAACGCAGTGAGAACTACTATTTTTGTTATCCCTTGGTTTCGAGTATCCAAATTACAATCACAACAAAAAATCTAACCCACTTATAGTTAATAAACATTTAAATAATATATAACCATAACATTAATATTTGTGTTAGTAGTTTGTTATTGGTTTATGTTATTGGGAGGTAATAACACTCTTAATGTCATAAACGACTGGGAAGAATGAAGGGTAGTTGTTCATCGACAGTATTTTGTAATCAGGTGAGATTACAACATACTAGTTACTTATATAGTTTACAACTTGTAGTTGTAAATGTTTTTACATCACTGCGTTAACATGTTATTTGTTGGTGTCAAAGTTAATATTGGTTTCGAGATTATTGGAGAAGATGGCCCTAAAGACTTCACCAACATAGTCCCGGTCGCCAATGTTGAATGACCACTTTCTCACCTCATCACCTAGACCAGCAGTGTCATTGATAAACTTGCGATCAAACCAATGTTTGAGATGTTGAGTCCACATGGTGTTGGAATTGTCATAGTCGGATTTGGTTACTGTGTTTCTGTCACAATAGAAACTGTTTTCGAATTCAAACATGTCCTTACAAGTTTGTTCGTTATCTGGATCTCTGCAGTCAATTTTGTTCATAGTATGAAATTTGCTACCTTTGACCTTGTCAACAACAGATTGCTGTGCCTGGTACTCACTATCTTGATGTTTAAATTTGGTCACGAGAAACTGTGGTCCATAATGACCCCTCTCTGTCCTGTGTTCTGGAATAATCTGCAATAGACCACATTTGTCTTTCACCTCTTCATCAGCGGGTGTCATATCCTTACTATAAACACCATTGTAAATTACTAAATAACCCCATGGTGTTGACATTCTTGAATAGGCCAGACAATCATGTGATAAAATTAGAGAGTTATCTTTAGTTCTCTGATACCAACCATTAAACCCTGAAATAAAATATTGTCCATACATGGTGTTGGTCCCATACACCTTATTATTGGCTTGTTGAGTGAATCGAGAGATGAGAAATGCCGATGTCAAAGTCTTGTTCTCCATTGTTGTTGTGAAGTAACACCTGTTTCCACTTATTACGTCAAAATAAATTCACTTTTGTCATATTCACACATATACATAGTGTGAAAACATAAATCCAATATACACATATGTCTATTTAAATTTATACATTCCATAATTTCATTAACATTAAAAATATTATGAACATTATAACTATTACATTTCTTTGTTTCAACTATAATAAACAAAGTTAAAGTTGTAATATCTATTAAAGTTGTAATATCTATTAATGGTGCTATTACAATACTAAATAATGACATATACTTGTTTATGTAGTTACGAAGAAAAAAGTTAATAACATACTTATTTACTTGATAAACAATTATCATGTCTATAAAACATCATAAAGCACCTATTAGTTTTTGTTTATGGTAAACAAAAATTATACTAAATATGGTGTGTTAAACACACTAAATAGGCTAAATCATTATTACTATGTTTTCATACCACATAATTTTAATTACAACTGGTATTTGTGTGATTAGTGATTAAAATATTTTAGTTAAAGTTCAAGGGTGTATAAATGTTTATGTTTATGTTTATGTTTATATTTTACCATTCGGGATAGTAAAATTACATTATTTAAATTATGTAAATAATAAATGTACATGTATAGGTTCGTGGTGAAGTTGTTATTTGTAACTTACATGATTAACAATGTCTCCACACCCCCCCTTTTTTTTGTCATTAAAACAAATCTTTTCCTTTAATTTTCTAGTATTCGAGTAAATAAACCAATCACCACAGGGTACATCATGTTTGAAATGACCATCAGCATCAATTATCCCATTTTCATGATATGAGATTGTCAAACCATGTTTTTCATCATTAACATGTGGTATAGATGTTTGTTTAATACCTGTTAGATACCAAGTTTTACATATATACCATGAACGTTACCATCTACAAAGTAATCCTCAGACTGTTTTTTACCTCTTGAATATCAACAAGTATATTGTCCATGTACTTTATCACTCACATACCAACAAATTTCACTCAAACCATCAATTTCATTATCATTATTACAATAATACCACAACTGACACAAACCATGTTGAATATCGTTACGCAAACATACAATGCATTTGATCTGTTTTTGACTATCATTCAATATATCCACTGTATATTCTGTGTTACCAACCTTAATATAAAAATTTTCGTTGTGTCTCAACCATAATTTAATAAAATTATGGTTAGTAACAAACTGTAAAGGTAAACGATAACAAATCTTGTTAACAAAATCTATATTGTTATTATCACTGTTAAGTTTATTGATGAATGTGTGATGATTGTTTTCATCATTGTCGGAACCCATATATATATAACTGTTGTTCAATTAAATAAATAAAATAGTCACTATTACGAACCACATTACAAAGTTTGAAACACGATATAAATAACTTACTACATATTGTACAATTATCACCATTTTAATAATGTTACTATTATTGCTATTATTATTACTGGGATATAAACAGTAATTTTCAAAAGCATCAGATGGTATACTATTATATTCTTCAATATAAGTAATATTGTTAATCTCAACAAGATAACAACAATTACCAAATAGTTTTGGATATTCTATCATTTGGTACATTAATTACTTCATTACCAATAGTAACTCTAGTAGTTATTTTAATAGTGTAAATTATTGTAATAAACATTCTTTACTGGATATATATATTATTATTATTATTATGATCAATTAAGTTGTAGTAATTCGCCTATCACAACTTAAAAGTAGTAAATTGTTGTTTATTAAGTAATTGTGTATCTTCCGAGAAGATATAATTATATATTAGTAGTTTTTACAGTGTACATATTGTTTTTGTATCTTGTCTCACAATTGTAACTATCCATATTATTTTTAAATACCAACTATTATTTGATAACCAAAAATCCAAGTTGTTCTTTGCGTCATATAACTCATATTGGTAATAAACATTAACTGTAACACCCTCATGACAACATAACAATACTATAACAATCACATTTATCTTCTTGTTACTTCTTAAGTTTACCAAATAAGTAACTGTCATTGATATCAATCTTACATCATGAACTAACACATAAACAATTTTAGTGCTATTTAAATTTACACTATAATCTTGTAACTTACCAACTCTAACGTTATTAATATTTCTTACATTTATGGTAATTGTTATACTTATCATTGCTTGTTTGACTATAGTATTTGCCAATTGTCAACCATTCAACGGTGTTAATAATATTAAACATACACATACATACCCATTACCATTTTTACATGTTAATCTAATTTTAGTATAGAACTGTTCTATACTCACTTATACTATAATATACCGTATTATCTTCGTATATGTAAATTTATAGATAAAACATGTTTGTTTTGGTTTCAACCAAAAATATATCTAATTGTTTTAGAATTGTTTTTTCTCTATCAGATATTTTTCCTCATTGGGTATTTTTCCCTCATTGGGTATTTTCTCTATCAGATATTTTCTCTATCAGAATATACCTTTGGTTTACTCGTGGATGCAAAAGATAACAAAAGTACTTGTAATAATGAACATGTGTAACACATCATCGTAGTTAAATTGATGGAAGTTAAATAAAAACGTAATAAATAGTAAAATATTAATGAGTGTTGTTTATGATAATGATGAGATGTGGAGTGTGGAGGGTGTAAGGAGTGAAGTAGTCAAGTACACAGTTGGTCCATTTGTTGAGTATGAAGCACATCATAGTTACTATGATACATATCCAATTTTGAAATTAGTATTTCCACCCAGTGTTGAAACAATTGCTCATTTGATTGATGGACAAATACACTTCTTTGGCAAAATGTTTACTTTGTCTATTCCAATGGTGAGTGGAGTAGCAAACGGCATACTTTACTTCCGCTTAGAACGTATTGATCACAAAGGTAAGTCGGTAATAGTAGTTGTTGATGGCACATTCGTTCAAGGTAAGCTTGAAGGTGCATACAGTATTAATATTTTATACGATTTCAAAACTATAATAAAAATCAATGCTAATTTTGTTAATGGTTTGGTACATGGTAGAGTACATTACGTTAATGAAGCGGCGGTTAAAATTACAAATTATAGACATGGTTCCGTATCTGATTATAAATTTGAATACATATGGAGACATGGAGTGATTCCAGACTTCCTTCTTGATTTATCTCAAATCTCCCATGGTAACTTGTTTGTTTACAATGATGTATTACAACTTTACCGTTATTCCGAATTTCGTGCTAGTAAAGAATTCGTTTATGCCAGTGATGTGATTATGAGTGATAACTTTAACGATTATAAGTACATTAAAATTATTGATACGATGCCAGTTCCCCAAATTGGTAACAAGGTTCATAATCGCATTGTTTATAAGTTAGGAGATACAACTCGTAATATTCCTGAGTATATACTTAGTGAAGAGATATTTAATGGTGAAACACAAGAAGTATACACAAAATATATTTATTATTCACCATCCAAACTTACCGAAAGTACTTCACATGGTGATGGTAGTTACAATGGTTTATATCAAAGATTTGGTTTATCACCAACTATGGCTGTTCCTTTACTTCCTACTAAGGGCCAAATGGTAAGAGAGTTTTGGGTTGATGACAAGCAATATTACATTCGTTACTTACCAAATGGTGATATTGAGCATATTAACCAAGGTCAGATTGGTAAAGAGACAATTACTACTTACTTTGATGAAAGGGGTAATATCCAGCGTAAATTATACTTATGTCATTAACCTTTGTTTACTATGTGTTATATGATATATAGTAAAGATTATGTTGTTAACAACATTAAGTGTGGTAATATTATTACATTATACTCAATGGTGTAAACCAAACGTTAACTAATCAACAAACATGTTATCTAGGATAACATATAGTAACCATTATTATTTAAATTTCTTATCTGTGGGATGGGAGTCATTTATGGAGATAGGAAGAAAGTAATTGTATAGATGTTAGATCATTTGATAGTCAAGTTATCATATATTAATATGAAAGATTATTATTTTTAATGGTGTCATATAATGACATTAATTAATTAACTAACTTGATATTAGAATCATATAATGTCAAAAATTAATAATTACTTTCTCCTTAAGACATAATAATGTCTATTACATTAGATATTGATGGGGATAATGTGGTTGACGTCCCATATGAAACAGCTATCAAATCAGAGTTAATTAAAGAACGGATAGACCATGGATTGAATATGATGAAAATGGTAACTTTGTATGTTAATGTAACTTTACTAATAGCGAATGGTAAATATTAACAACTTTAAATTACTTGATGATATCTTCTTACTTACTTGATCTGTCAATCTCCACTTAATGTTATCAAGTGTTCAATTGGTAATTAGTAACTGTTCAATAACTATTTTACTTCACTATGAAGTAATAAGATACTTAATAATAATATTAAACTACCTACCAACAGTATAATTATTATTACTATTAGTTAATAATAAGCAATGTATATACCTCTATGTTTAACATTATATGTTCAAACATGTAAATTTAAATAACTATTACTATTACTACTATTAATAGTACTAGCAGTATAATTTATACTATACTTATTTGGCAATATTAATTGTGTATATTGTTTTGTGTAAAAGAATTAAAATAAACTTATGTTGACAATGATAAGACAATGTTAAATTGAAGTAATGTATGTTTTTACACCTAATGTATGTATATCTCATCTCCCTATCGTTACTTTTAACACCTAGTATTTTTTTGTGTTACTATTGGTTAACAATTTGGTACTTTCAAATAATACTCGTTTAAAATTTATAGACTCGTGAAAACACATAATAGTTATGTGTTATATTAATTTACAATAAAATAGGATGTAATCAGCACTATCACAACAATATATTTTTAAGTTGTTGTATTATTTAACTATATATTAAAATTTGTTAAACAATGCTAAAAACCAGATATAATATATAAAGGTTATAATTATCTGTTTAAATGAAAATAGTCTCTAACGTACTTTTAAAATTATAGGGATTGAATTAATCTATATCAAAGATGTTAAAGTTGCTCGTCCAACAGAGATATGTTAAAAACATGAGGTATAATAATTTTAACATTTCTATCATATCTCTGTTTAAACCACATTTAAGAAATTCGCCAACAATGTTAAGATAATAAATTTAAAATTTTTAACCTCTTTGTTACACTTCAGTCTAAACCTTGTAATTTGAACCTTGTAATTTGAACATGTGTAATGTATTTGTCATTTAGACAAGTAATTTTAAAGTATCTTTGTTCAACCAATGTTCGTTGTTTAATTGAGGTATAACTTAAATCTAACTTAAGTTTAAAGGTATACTTATATATTATCATGGTATTAATACTTGGTTATACTTTAACATACTTCGAGATGAAAAATACCTCGAGTTTAAAATGTGTTTGTATAAACAAATATAAGGTATATACTTGTAACAACATACATATATATATACACCTTTTAAACCAATATGTTTTTCTACTAAGTTAATCATATCAGAGATGAGCTAATCTGACCCAAGGACTGTCAACCATCAAGACTTTTGGTAAATTTATTTACTTATTATGATAATCATTATCATAATGTATCAAGTAGGTAATACGGTAAATTGTCGTTTTGTTTATCACACCTACACTTAAATGAATGTTGATAAATAATATATAATCACATTAACATGTAAATGAGCAAATTATGGAATAAACTTATTTCTCTGGGTAAGAAGGAGAAAGAAAAGGACAAGAAGAAAAACAAAGATAAAGACAAAGAAACAGAAGAAGAAAATTGTATTCATTCGTGTTATAAGATTACTAATGTGGAACAAGATATTCCTAATCATATTCTAGCTTGGAGTATATGGGTTACATGTTTAGTTGAATTAGATTCTGTCACTTCTACTTCTACTTCTGATCCAAAATTTATCTGTTATGATGATAAAACTATGCCAATCTGGCTTAATTATGTAGATTTACCTGAGAAACCTATAATTTATGGTACTGGAAAGGCACACTTGGAAAATAACACTTATCTAAAGAAGTGTGAGTTATTTCTTTATACATCCAAGTATTACACAGCTGATAAAACAGGACCAGTTTATCCACCTGATAATTTTGTTTACTATGATCATGGTCGAGAAACTGTGTTTTTAAATAAATCTATCGGTGATACCATTTACATATATGAAATTTGTAAAAATGGTGATACCATGTATGACAATATGCCTTTCACGTTGATCAATAAGCAAAATTGTTGTTTTGTTACTAATCTTTATCTACTTAAGTACAGTAATTGATACACTTAACTTCCCCAGGAAGTCAACCTTTTATTATTTATAAGTAGGAGAGTCATGTATCCATTACATAATTACCGCTGTACTACAACCGAATTAACTTTCATCAAACTATAAATATGTATTAACATACATCTTATATTATTATAATAATATTAATACATGTTTATTTTATAAATGTCCATTCATCTCATGAAGTTTATGGTAACCACTGACAATAACAGTAACAATGTTAGTAGAAAACAATATGAACAATAACTACCAAATATATAGTGGAGATAGAATATATTAAACTTGACAGAAAATCGTAATCATACAAATAATGGTTATATATTGTTTACTTCTCGAAGAAGTAAATTAGTAATAGAGTCTCTTAATCATATAATCCTTCACCTTCCTCACCACCATCCTCATCATCAGGATCATAATAATTATTATATTCTCTCCATCTGCTTGAGTATGGTAGTTTATCGGGAGCTATATTAATATATAACTCCTTTAGGTTACAAGATATATTAATACTCACATAATCTTTTAAGTATGGTATAATCTTCATGTCGGATCTAATTTTAATTACACAATCAACAAAACTGTTAAATTCTACAACTTTTTGACGATCGTAAGCGGTTTCTTTTAAATACTGTAATTCGTATTTATTGGGGGTACTGGTATCTCGATCATCGGTAACATATAATTTAATATATCTGTCATAAGCATCATTAACTGTGATGGCGTGATATAGAATATTTCCTCTTTCCGGTATTGAACAATAAGACATTTTTACCTTAACGATTTATGTTACTCTATTCTAGTGTTTTATCATTTTGAGTAATAATAATTAAATATTAATAATACAGTATTAACTATGTATTACAATAATTGGTATATTCAATATTTGAATGTATGTATGTGTATGATGACGATTACATATTATTAATGTAATGTGCTTGTGAGACTTAGTCTTTTCATTACGTTTGGTGTAGCCATTTCTCTCTCAGTATACCTTCGGTTTGTCACAAGCAGCCTGCTTTTTTCCACTACATTTACCGAAGATTAGCTGCGTTTTAGAGTAGATCATCTCATAGTTGAGCTATTTCATAATTGATATATCAGTTGAGAGCCATCAGTTGACGTTTTATTTGTGAGCAGGACAAACCTTTTTCGCTTTGCTTATCGGTTTACACATATTGTATGTAGTTTTTTCACAGTAGTACAAAATAAATAATTAATAAAACATAAGATATGTAGTATTACTATTACAAAGAAATATTAACAAGACTGTATACTAATGATCATATCAATGAATGTAATTCATTGATATAATTTTATATGGTTTTTAAAATACCATGAGTATGTGGTTTCTATTCATGTTAAATATATTTAACAGATGTAAAGTAAAAATAGTTTAAAATGTAACAATACCCAATATACAATGTTTGTTCAAAACATATAAAAAATAAATACCGCATATATTAACTATGGTATCTTCATATCAGCTGAGAACTAACTATTACATAATGTAATAGATACTTTAATTTTTGTAACAACAAACTGTTTTAGCGTATATTATAAGAGTGTTATAATATTTATTATTTTGGAGTAAGATTTTGAGTATTACATATTAGATAACTTTAAATCGCATACATATATCACACTTGGTGTATGCAAAATTTATTCTTTGCAATTTTTTAATGTATTAATGTCTTTATCATTACTTTACTACTTTTTAACATTCTACTGTTTTGCATTTTAAATATATCCAACACGTTAGAGATTAAACATATATGTTATTTTAAAAACATACAAAAACATATATTACAATCACTAACCATAATATACATATACATATATATATATACATACACATATACATACACCATTGGATTAATATCTATCACATAATGTAATAAAACATGTTGTAAAAATATTAAATATTGGATAATAAATATATGTTACTCAAACTATATGTTATAACTATGTTATTAGTAAAATACAAATTAATTTATTTTGTTACAACATGTATTTCCAATGTGAGTATACATTATTAAAATATATGTTACCTATGTTAATATATGTTTGGCTTGGTGTCATTACATACCTTTTCCATGAAAAGGTAACACAATATATCTACAATTAGTACTAATTGTAGACAATTTATTCGATTAGTGTTCATTGAGTGTATAAACACTAATCAAGTGAGATACATACATAACACTACTGTTTAATTTTGTTTTATGTACAGAGTTGTTGTTAACTATAATAATTTAAAGAGATGGAAGAGCATTCGACATGTATTAAGTTAGTCTCTTAACCTTGGTGTGGATAGCATTTCATATCTCATCGTTAAAAATAACATCTTACATTAACATGATATAGAACCATCATTTGAATTATTATTATTATTATTAGCAATAACAGATGGGATAGACGTTATAACGTTACATATCTCAGATAGAATTGTAGGTGTTATAACAGGATTTTTATTCTTGAACATATTTTTAATGCTTCGAATATGGCATATTACAAGTTGGTTATCCATCAGTGGGCTAGGAGGAGGAAGGAGTGAGATGTGTTTACACACACAGGTCTTACCAATGACAACAAACAAATGTCACTTCGACATAACACACTAGTAACAAACTATTTACTTTATAAACTGTAAGTTATGAAATATATGTATGCTAAACACAATTTTAGATGTTACAACATATGTTTAATATATGTTAAACATATGATTCTATGTTATGAAGTTTATGTTATTATTAGTACACTATTTCCATATACATGTTAATTTATATACTACTTTTTTCAAGACTAACTTAACATGATATCTTTTATATATTTTTACTAAAATGTCTATTATACAAATAGTATATTATTGTGTTTATACCAATTGATATGTATTAGTTTACAATCTTATGTTTACAACTCTAAGTTGTAAAATACTTACTCTTTTAGTTTTCTTTATATACTTACTTATTGTCAGCTGTGAACTTAATGTCCGACACAAGGTTATAGGAGAAAAGAGTCTTAAAAACAGCTTCAACGTTGTCAAATCGCTTTCTCACCTCGTCAGACAAACCAATATTATCGGTAATTAGTCCCCGCTTGAACCAAAATGATAAGTGTTGAAGCCACATGGTATTTGTGTCGTGGTAACCTTGCAATGTTTTTGCTGTTTCTTCTCCCCGTTGATGATAAAAGCTATTTTGAAACTCAAACATATCCTCACAAGTTTGTTTGTTATCTGGGTCACGACAATCAAGCTTACCCATAGTATGAAACTTACTCGTTCTCACCCTGCTGATAACAGCCTGTTCGGCATGGTAGTCGGTGTCTTCATGCTTGAAACGTGTGACTAGGAATTGTGAACCATAGTCTGACCATTCTGTTCTATACTCTGGAGTAATTTGCAATAGACCACACTTTTCCTTAACCTCATCATTTTCCCTAGTCATATCTGTGGCATAAACATCACTGTAAACTGTCAGATTACCCCATGGTGTTGACAGTCTAGTAAAAGCATTATAACCACGTGTCAAAATCAGATTATTATTTTTAGTCCTGTGATCATAACAACTAAGACCAGAAGCAAAGTATTGTCCATACATCTTATTCAGCGGAGCTAACCTTTGGTTCACACCAAATATCTTGTTATTGGCTTGTTGAGTGAATCGAGAGATGAGGAATGCCGATGTCAAAGTCTTGTTCTCCATTATTATTATGAGTTAATAACTTTGTTGTTGTTAACAACAACAAAATGTCATTTTTGTATATACTCAACATCACACTAGGTGCATATTTCTCAAGATAGACTAGTATATGTTACTACCATTTAAACATTTGATATCATCAATCATTTTGTTTTAACTTCTATTGTATGTTATATGACATATGTTTTGGTTGATACAACAATTAAATTATGTAATAAGTAATATACTATTATCATAATAACATAATAGGGTTATACAGAAATAATGTTTATCGAATAAACATTGTTAGTGCACAATACATACATACATACTTGTTTTATAGTGATAAGATATTCTTGTCTGTCTGTTATCAACACAAACAGATACAATTACTTATTGTTATGTTAAACTATTTTGTAACCTGTGGTTACGAACATTTTGTTTGTATGGGTTGGATACAGATTGATGTTAAAAGTTAATGTTGGTATCAAGACCAGACCTAAAGATAGTCTTGAATACAGACTCCACATCGTTGTCACCAGATGTGGTAGCTTGGTACTGTTGTCTCACAGTGTCCGATAGGTTGGCAGTGTCTTGAATGTAACCACGATTGAACCAATGTTTGAGATGTTGGGTCCAGGTGGTCTTCATCGTATCATATTGTGTATCCGAAGGTAAAGATCGCTGTTGAGTATAGAAACTATTCTGGAACTCAAACATTTCCTTACAAGTCTGTTTGTTACTCGGGTCACAGCAATCCACCTTATCCATAGTGTGAAATTTGCTATTCTTGACCTTTTCAACCAGGCTTGGATCAGCATGATACTCAACATCACCATGTTTAAAATGGGTGATAAGAAATTCGGGACCGTGATGATCCCAATTGGTTTTGCAATCTGGTGTAATTTGCAACAGTTGACACTTATCCTTGATGTCATTGTCAGCAGGTGTCATGTCTGCACTATACACACCATCATACATCACCATACTACCATTGGGTGTTGCTATCTTGTTGAAAGCTAGACAGTTGTGTTTCAAAATTAGAGCACCACCTTCAGTCCTGCCATTCCAGTTATTAATTCCAGAAGCAAAACGTTCACCATATGATGTGTTGGTACCACCATACACCTTATTATTAGCCTGTTGACTAAAACGAGCGACGAGAAAGGCAGTTGTCAAAGTCTTATCTTCCATTTTCAATGTAAGTATAACACTTGTTTTACCCACTTGTTATGTCACAGTAAAATCACTTTTGTCATTACATCCCAACATACATACTTACACATACTAATAATTTATCTTTGTTTGAGTAAATATATGTGTGAATGTATAATGTTATTTTATTAACACCAACAATACAACCTAGTATATCATTAACCATACTAGGTTATGTTTTGTTTTAATTATCTGGTGTCCCGGATACAATTAAAACTTCTATTAACTACATAATATTAAATAACAAGATGTACTTATTTACCACATAAAATACTTTACATGATCTAGGATGCTTATTATATTTTGTTTATCGAGTAAACAAAATTTATACTAACATTAACCTGTTAATTACATTATGGAAATAACACAGGTAAACCTTAATCTTCTCAACAGTTCCAAATCCACATAATTTTGGTTATTAATTATTAAATTATGGTTACTAACTAAAATGTTATGATTAAGTTAAAAGATATAGTTACGTATTTTGGGTATACAAATGTGTGTTTTACCATTTTGAATGGTAAGGTTATGTAATTTTAAATTACATGAGTGTATGTTTATGTTTGTGTGGTTAAATTGTACTCATAATAGTAGATAATGGATTAAACAATAGATTGAATAATATATTGATGAGTGTGTATGTGGGAGGAAGATAGATTATTATGTATTACTTGTAACTTACACAATCAACAACTTGTCCTTGATTATCAAAATGTTGCTTGTATTCCAATGTTCCAGTATTATCATAATAAAACCAATCACCAGTAGGAATATCATGGTGAAAATGGCCAATGTGTTTCATTACCCCATTTTCATGATACATGATTGCTAAACCATGTTTTTGACCATTAACATGTGGTGTGGATAGTCGTTTGATACCTGTTGGATACCAACTCGTACCCATTCCATGAACTTTGCAGTGTGCAACATAACCTTCGACTTCTTTGTTACCTGTTGGGTACCAGCAAGTAAATTGTCCATTAACCTCACCATCCACATACCAATGACGAGATTGTAATTTACTACTATCTTTATTATTATTATCATCAATACTACAATCGTAATACCATGATTGACACAAACCATGGGGAACACCATTACGTAAACATGTCATGTATGTAATATGTTTATCATCCCATATAGCTATTGTGTACTCAATGTCGTGAATCTTAGCATGGAATTGCTTATTGTTACTCAACCATAACTCAACAAAACCATCAGTAGTAATAATGTCATGAGGAACAAACTGTAAGGGTAAACATATACAAATACAAATAACAGTATCATGAGTATAACCATCATTGACAAGCTTATCGATAAACATATGGTATTTACTTTCATCATTACCAAAACTAGTGTACATACAACATTCAACTAGGTACACCAAGTAGTCGTAGTCTTTAATTACATTATGTAATTTGAAACACGACATGAGTAACTCATCACTCATTTGACTACCAATATTATAATCATTACTGTTATTATTATTACCATCATTGTTGTTATCAATACCAGGGTACAAACAATAGTGTTCAAAAGCATCATTTGGTATACTGTTGCTTGTTTGAGTGTAAATTACGCTTCCAATATCAAATGAATATTGGTTACCGAATATTTTACATATCCTGCTCTTTGGTACATCCAGCACCTTATCACCGATAGTAACCTTAGTAGTCATTACACTTATTTTTTTGTGTTTTAACATAAACAATAATCAAAATTATCATATGATGTGTAAATTCAAATGATAAACAACTTATAATAATTGTGTATACAATATAAATATATTTATATACCTGTATCAATAAATTTAAAGTATAGATACATATATGTGTTAATATATAAGTACTTATGTGTTTGTTAGTACTCTTGTCTTGTTTGTTAACAACACAATACACATATGATATTTGATGGTTTTATCATTTGAGATGATAAATAATATATGTACTATTAGTAATTAATAGTATTATTGTTCTAAACGTAAGATAAACTGTTGGCATAACTATAATCACGTTGTTTGATGATAGGCATAATCTGTCGAATGGTGTGATGTTGATCGTTGTCAATGAGTGTATTACAGAACTTACACATGTACAGTAATGGCCAGCGACTAACAATAGCAATGATATCATTCATACCAAGTTTGGTTTGATGTTTCAAACATAATTGTTGCAACTTGTCCATATGCCAACTTGACAAGTCAAGCATGTGGTTAGTAACTATGTATGGGAAGTTGTTTACTATTGTATCCGTTGTATGTAAATGGTTAATAACTTTGGTATTGAAATTATTGTTACTGGATAACAGTTTGACAAGTTTACGATTGGTAGTCCAAACATAGTCGAAGTTGTTAATGGTATATTCAGACCACAACTCATAAGTTGGATAGCGAAGTAGTACATTCAAATCGTCCTTGGTTAGGGATTTTAACAGTTTGTTTGCACCATTTTTATTGTTAATAATATGTTTAGTGAACTTGTCATTAAACGAGGTATTATTATCAACAAATTTATAGTTAAAAGTCAAACAGTCACTAATTGTTGTCTGTGACATAATAGTCAAGTTGGCTAAAATGTCATTGAACATCACCTGACCGCAATCATCAGATAGACTGTAGAATAATGTTCTCCTGGTATAAGGAGTAAGATCGTTGAGGAACATAATATCGGTCATACATGCGTCGAATACCAATTGACAGAAGTGCTTCGACTGAAATATGGTTTGTTCGACCACCGCTTGTTGGTCCCTAATTGTGTCAAAGTGTTGGAATAAAAACTTAGACAAGTGTTTGTTTGTTTCATGACTAATATTCAACATAATGTCTGAAGCATAGGAACAATAGTAATTACAAAGTTGCATATACAAGCCTATATTGTTGTTATGAGTTATGGTCACAGCTACTGCCTCAGCGAATGTCTTGTTATTAGCCACACCACAGGCAATCGTATCTATATTCAACCTATCGAAATTGGCAAGTGCCACATTACAAATATCATGGTTCCTAATATTAATGGCTTTCAAAGCCCAACTGTAACCATTAATCTTTGCTACATGATCATCAACAGTTATTGTTGATGATGTGTTGACTTCAGACTGTTTAAGTTGCTTAGCAGTCACCGTAGCCATCATTCTAATTGAGTTAAAGTTAGAGATAGAGTTAACCAGTTTATGGTTAGTTAAGTTGTAACAACTTGGCGTTCCAGTGCTTACTAAAATTTTACTTAATGTTGAGCGACTACTCATCATTGCACGAACATTCAATCCAGTCAACAATTGCCTAAACATTTTTTAGCCTGTTATCGTCTAGTTATTCATATATATCATTTTATGTGTAAACACTAATACATCATGATGACACCAACAGTTAAAACTTAGTTGGTAGTCAATAACTAGTTATATTAATGTATTAATACATGAGTAATTACACAAAATTCGTGTAAACAAAAAACCACAACAATTGTTGTGGTTATTGGTAATACCATCTAATAACATTAGTGTACTACTTTCATGCAATTACACAAAATTCGTGTAGGCAAGGAACCACAATGACTGTGTAACTATTAATAGCATGATCTAATAACATTAGTGAGTGATATAAGCGTAATTACATGAATTTTGTGTAGTTATTGGTAACAACATCTAAATAGTTCATACATGGTATGAGTACAATTACACAATATTTGCGTAAACAAGGACTCACACCAGTCATGTAACTATCAATGATAGTTACAAATTGTATTAGTGTATTATATGCGTGCAATTACACAATATTTGTGCAGACAAGGATCCACAATAGTGTGTAGTCATCAGCGACATCATCCAATTACATTAACATACCATATACGTGTAATCTACATGACTATTGTGGGTCTTTGCCTAGCGTAGCTTGCTACTTGTGATAAGCTTCAGCGGAAAGCCTGTTTGTAAAGCGCAGCTAACCTTCGGTAAACCTAAGGTTTACCGAAGGTATATCTCTTGAAAAATAGCTTCGCTTTACAAGTAGCTCACAACCGCTTACACGGATGGCATGTAATTACCAGCGTTAATGCTTCAAATATACAAATATTTGTCTGTCTTTTCCTTCTTTTCATTCCCTGCCACCTCAATGTATAAAATTAAATACTAGCAATCACCACAATTAAGAACACAAACAATATTAGATGGCATGATTGTTCATATTAGTGACGCCTTTAAATATTACCATATTAATTATAACAATTTTGTTTACCTGGTAAACAAACCTACTTTTGAGTTTACAACATCATGGCATCTTTGTATGTTACGTTATTTTATCACAGTAGTTAATAGTTTGTAATAATACAGCAAATACTATATTTAATGATATTTTTCAGATTATATAACCTGCAAGCCGATGGATGGTGGAATAGAACGGTTAAGTCATCCTTAGTTAGAAACTTTAATAATCTTGTTTATGTATCTCATTTCGTTGTTAATAATGTGCATAATAACCATCCCGTTAAATGTGATACCACCATCAGCAAACTTATGGTTAACACTAAATATTCTTAATCTTCAAGAATATATTATAAATTTAATTTATCGGAATAACAAAATGCATATACACTAGAAATAGTTTGCAAATCATTGTCAGAACTATCCCATTCCAACAATTTGGATAGTATCTTAAATCAAAATATCATTACATATAACTTCCAATTATCTGAGATTAGTTTTACTATAAATTCCTCTACCTGATGGTGATGAAGAAGATGAAGAGGATGAAGGAAAAGAAGACAAAGAAATTACATATAATATTTCTCTTATTTTAAATAAGAATGACCCTTTCTCTATTTTAGCTGAGCTAATTAACATCAATATCGATGATGATGATGACGATGGTATCAACATTAGCCGAGCAGAGGTATCTATTACTTCATTTTTGGATTATTCCAATTATATAAGTATCGATCAGGTAATGTTAAATATTCACGATATTGCTAAATTATTTGGTATTAAATTATTATATCTTCATGATTATGCTACCAAACATATACTAGGATACCAATTTCCCATATCCCTGACAAGAAAACTTGCTGGTAAGTCATTCTATTATGAAAAATACAACTATCATTTAGATACTGATATTTCTGTTATTCAACATGAGTTTGATATATTCTGTAATAACTTCTATATTACTAAGTATAAGATGACTATTAGAGAATTTTTCACTCAATTCTATGATCGAAAAATCAACGATCTTAAGTCCGTCAATGAAATATTAGAGATTGTATATAATTTGAATGATATGCGGTTTATTAATATGTATCAGGTAATTAATAACCAAAAATTTTATCGTCATCAATGACATTAAAAATGTACTATATATAGTACAAGATGAACATACTTGACGTTGTTGATGAATATTATCTTCCATATAGATATTGTTCATATATGGAAGATAATAATATAAATAATATACATTTAATGTCCAATTAGATTATGTTAATGTTGTATTTTATTCTAAATAAAATATATCCATCAATACACGTAAATATTCGAAATACTTTGGTTGTTTTGTAGTTTTAGATCCAATTACCAATTACCAATTACAACTGTTAGTTTACAAATAAATAGTATCTATCTAATTGCTTTTTTATCCACTAAGGTTTTTTAATCACTAACATAATTGTTATGTTAACTAATACATTTTGTTGTGTAATACATTAATAGTTTAATTATTGTATATTGTAGTTGAGTAGTATATATATATCTTTAATGTTCATTCAATACCCACAACCAAAAATATCATGTATAACCGATCATGTTGTTAATTAGCATATATTTGTATTGTTTTAACATTGTATTGTTTTAACATCCCCAAGATGCAACAAAATTAAACTATTCTAACTCTCTTCTTGTCTTTTCCCTCTCTGTTTCTCTTTCTTCTTACTTCATTAATTTATGGTAATTTAATTTATAACAATTTAGTGTTTGAACACGTATCATAATCTTACTCAACTCTGAACAAGTACTGGTTACACACGAACATTTGATACTGTTAATAATTACCTAAATATCTCAACCTGATATCATCTGGTTACTCACATATATTACTTTCCGTGCGGGTATACTAGTATACCATAACGGAAACAACAGTTAAAGTTAGTTGATAAACAATAACCAGTTACATTAACTGACTATATGAGGACAGCTACACAACATTAGTGTAAGCAAGAATCCACAATAATGTGTAGACATTAGTGACAATAACCAGTCATATTATCATGCTTTACTTGTGCAGCTACACAATATTTGTGCAGACAAGGATCCACAATAGTGTGTGACCATCAGTAACATGATCCAGTTACACTAATATACTATATGCGTGTAATCACATGACTGCCGTGGTTAGTTGCCTAGCGCTGCATTTGTCGCTTGTCACTTCGTTTGTCGCTTATCACAAGTAGCAAACTGCGACAAGCGACAAACGAAGTGACAAGTGTAGCGAAAAAGCGGAAAGACTTAGTCTCACAAACCGAAGGTATACTGAGAGAGCAATGGCTGTGCCAAACGGCTTACACGGATGATATGTAATTGCTGACGTTAATGCTTCAAACACACAAATATTTGTCCATTCATTCCTTCTTTTCATTCCTCTGCCACTCTAATGTATAAATTTAAATACCAACAGTCACTACCATTAAAAATACAAACAGTATTGGACGCCATAATTGTTTATTGTTTACATCAATGATGCCTTTAAATGTTACAATGTTAATTGTAATATATCTATTATTATAATTAACATTGTAACATTACAACCATTTTGTTTACCTGGTAAACAAACCTACTTTTGAGTTTACAACATCATGACATCTTTGAATGTTATACTATCACGGTAGTTAATAACTTGCTCTATTATTAGTTGTTAGTTTGTTAATAGTGTTATAATAATGTTAGGTAATTTAACATTATTATTAAACTGATACAAACTTAAATAAAAATACATGTTAAAAGTATTAATAATATTAAAATAATGGATGTTGGCTATCGTAATGATGGTATGGGTAACATAAATGGAGTGAAGCATTACATTATTGGTCCCTTTGCTGAATATCAAGCACATCATAGCTACTATGATACATATCCAATCTTGGGGTTGGTGTTTCCACCAAGTGTCGAAAGGATAGCTCAGTTGATAGATGAACAAACACACTGGTTCGGTGAAGAGTTTACTTTGTCTATTCCAGTGATGAATTCAGTACCACATGGTAAATTGTACTTTCATTTGACACGTGTCGATCACAAGAACAAGAAGGTTGTCATCACTGTTGAAGGAACATTAGTCCAAGGTAAATTAGAAGGTAATTATAGTATTAATATTGTATATGACTTTGAAACCATCATAAAACTGGTCGCTACATTTGTCAACGGTTTGGCACATGGTATTATGCGTTACATTAATGAGGCTGTAGTAGTGATTGCAAACTACAGTCATGGTGCCATTTCTAACTACAAATTTGAATATGTATGGAGGTATGATGTAATTCCAGACTTTGATCTTGACCTGTCCCAAATACATATCGACAACTTGTTTGTGTATGGCGACTTGCTAAGTTTTCATCGCTACTTTGAAGTTCGCGGTAACAAACAATTTGTGTACACGACTGATGTACCAACAGTTAAAAGTCTTAACGATTGTTACTATGATGAGATCATTGACACAATTTCAATTCCGGAGTTCGGTGATAAGTTTTATAAACGTATTATCACTAAGGTTCATAATAAACATGTTATTAGTTATACATTTCGTGAGGAGATATTTAACAATTACACCCAAGAAGTATACACAAAACATCTGTATCGCGAGCCAGGTGAGATCACTAGTGAACCTTCCTTCTCATCTTCTGTTGGTGTTGGTGTTGGTAGTTATAATGGTCTATATCAAAAATTTGGTTTGTCACCTACTATGACAATCTCCTTACTCCCCGTTAAGGGTGAGATATCTAGACAGTTTTGGGATGGCGATGAACAATATTATGTTAAATATTCACGAAATGGTAATATTGAATATATAAACCATGGTCAAATTGGTAAGAAGACAATTACCACTTACTTTGATGAAAGGGGTAATCCAGTGTAACTTCCCTCCTCCCTCACCCTCATCTTCTTCTCATCCCTTCTCATTATCCTCACCACCTACTCACTCACTCACTCACTCTAAATAATAATTATACTATCTATACATATATGTATCCGGATACAACAAACATTAATTGTTACATTTGGATATAAATCAAATGCGTGACAAAAAGTAACTTATTGAGTAGAGGTATATGAACTTAGAAGATGTTAATCATCGTAGTTATATATATATATATATATATGTGTTACAATAACACATAAGTAAAGTTATTAATACCAACTAAACATTTTATATCCCCATTAATGGAATATAGACTAGATCTTTGTCACTATAACATATAAATAAAGTTGTTTATTTAAATTAAAGTAGTACTATATATATATACTATATCGATAGAGTATAATTTGTATATGAATTGAACAACATTATGTTTAATAAAATAAGCACAGATAAAAATATTGTAGATTATTGGGTATCAAAACATTAGAAAATAAAGTTTTGTATTACCCCATCCTTTCAATGATCACAAGAATTTTGTTTTATAGTAATAATATAATCTATATATATATATGTAATCCTTAATTATCATTAATACCAACCGTAACAAGGCTCACTTTAATTTTTTATCTTAAAGTACATATAATTATATTAATATTAATATTAATATAATTATTATACATTATGACAAGTCTATAATAACAAAATATGTTATTAACAAATTATACATGTCGTGAAGATAAATAACTATATAACAATTATAATGGTAAAAATTACTAAACTATACCAATTAAGTAAATTAACACTGTCAATGAGATAATGTAACATTATCTCTTTTACCACACAAAACATATTTGCAATGTGCAACTTGTTAACAATTATCTATCTCTTCCTCTTCTTTTCTCTTTATCTTCTCTTCTTATGATGTGTATCATATACTACTTACAGATAATATTTTTTGTTACTTGAAGTAACAAAAAATATTATTTAATATAATAACATTACTACTTGTTATCATCAACATAATGGTTTTCATTAATATAATTGTCATTAGTATCGTACATTTTCCATATTCCTTGTTTCTTATTATTCTTATATATGCCTGTTTCTTTAGTGCCATGATCTTCATCCCATTCTATCCAAACACCAACTTTGTCACCATTGTGATAATCTCCTTGTTCACCAATGTGTCCATCTTTAAACCATAATGTCCAAAAACCATATCTTTTACTATTAACATATTTTCCTTCTCCACTGACTTGACCATTACCATACCATTCTTTCCAAGATCCAACACGCATACCTTCATTATATTCACCTTCGTACATGAGTTGATTATTTGTATACCAATGTCTCCACAAACCTTGTCTATAACCATTTACGTATAAACCCTGACTTTCAAGTTGATGCATACCTTCAGTCCATGTAATATCGTACCATGTTTTATACATACCATTCATAGTACCGCTGTGTCGTTCACCTATTTGAGTAAGATTACCATTATCATCCCACTCTTTAAAGATACCTTCTATCACATCATCATTAACATTATTATATTCATCTACAATTGCACCATTACGAATATGTATTTCCTTTGTACGTCCAGTGGTACTACCATTTACAACATGGTAAACTACATATATTTCTGTATTGTTAGATTCTATTTCATCTCTGAGAGCAAAGTAGTACTCCTCAATGTTATTAACTATTATTACTTTACCTGCATTAAGTTGCATCCATTGGTTGAAGAAGATCTTATCTTTAATATAGGAATCAGGTAAGAAGTCATAAGGACAACAAAGTAGAATCTGTCTCTGAAGGTCAAAACCAACGTTTTCAAATACTACAGTATACAAATAGGACCAATTATTAAGAAGTTGTTCAACTAAAAAATTAAAGTAATCATCATCGAAGAAATAAGTATACATGTCAAAACATGTTTTTAATACATCCCTATCATAAATCTTTAATTCCCGTCCCTGGAGAAAAAAGATGTAATTATACGCAATGTCATAATATTTTTCAGGTACAACGATATTTGTGTTTGGGTCCTGTATATCTTGTAATAATTCTTTTATATACTCTGACTTAATTGCATTACCGTAAGGTACAGTAAATAATTCACTATTAACATCAATGGTGACAATAGACATTTTATTAGTAATAATAACTTTTATTACTAATGAAATCATATATTATATATTTGATATGTCTGACATATCAAACTTGTCTTATTTTAGTATAATGAACTTTTGATATAATTTCCAGTATTTGTTGGATCTAGATAATTTTCCACAGACCTTCAAGTGTACACCCTCCACGGTATACAACATGCATATTCTTGTCTAATTTGAAACTGTTTATTGTCTGTTCTTTATGTTCACTATGTCAACATATACATGTTATTCACCAAATGGTAACATTGAACACATTCACAAAGATAAAATTAGTAAAAGGACTGCTACTTACTTTGATGATAAAAGTAACCCAGTGGAACTTGCTATCCATAGATTTTTGACTGTATATATATATATATATATATATATATACATTCAAACACAATAATAACTTTTTGTTACGTTTGAACATTAACCAGATGTATGATTGTAGATAAGTAAATAACTCATTAAATGAGTAGATTAATGGATAATAACCATCCATACAATATATGTGTTATTATAACACACAAGTAAAGTTGTCTATCTAGATCAAAACAACGTAGTATTTACGTTAGTAGAGTATAAATTGTGTGAACAATGCTGTTCACATTCACCTGTTCTTTCTCACTACTATATATATATATATATATTAGTTAAAAGTTATGTGTTTGTTACTTGGAATAACAAACATTTAATATTATTATTGCTCAATACTATTACTATCAATAATCCTCCACACCAATACAACTGTTATTAATATAATAACATCACTCATAACCATATTTTCTACCATTTTTATACATACTAGTTTCTTTAATGCTATTATGTAAATTCCATTCTGTCCATAATCCCTGTCTTGTACCAAGCACATAATTACCATCAAGCTCGAGATCACCATTTCTAAACCATTGTTTATACTCACCGTCCAATTCACCGTTACGATAATAACGCTTATTGTTAATATTTCCATTTGTATACCATGTCGTCCATAAACCTTGTTTTCTATCATCAATGTATAAACCTGTTTCTTCAAGTTGATGTTTTCCATTAGTAAGACTAATTTTATACCATTGTCTACATTGACCATTTAACTTACCATGTTGAAATTCTACCTCTGAGAACAAATATCCGTCTTCCCATCCTCTATTCATACCCTCGTTTAAGCCATCAACGCTACTACTTTCTTCTTGTATTACACCATCTAAATAAACTACATTTTTCTTTACACCGATAATATCACCACCAACTCTACAATAAGAAGAGTAAATGTTACCTGTTGTGGATAATAATTGTTTACCGGGTTCATAATTTTCTTCATTATCATCATCACTGTTTCCTTCATCATCACTATCTTCGATATCACTAAAATTAGCAATCGTTTTAAATATGTAAGATTCTCCGTCATTGATTGAAATATGTTTATCATGATTACGTTGAATCCATTCTTTCATAAAAAATTTGTTGTTGGTATAAGAATCTGGTAAGAAGCCATAAGGACAATGAAGTAAAATTTGTCTTTGACAATTAGGGTTAATATCTTCTAAGATTGCAGGATACAAACAAGTCCAATTATTGTATAATTGAGTAATCAGAAAATTAAAATAGTCCTCATCGAAGAAGTAAGTATACATATCAAAGCATAGCTTTAACACATATCTATCATAAATCTTCAACGGATGTTGTTGAAGGAAGAAGATGTAATTATAAGCAATGTTGTAATACTTTTCTGGTATAATAATAACTGCATCCGACCTTTCCCATGTAGTAACTCTTTAATATATTCTGACTTAATTGCATTGTGGTAAGGCACAGTAAATAACTCACTATTAACATCAATGGTGACAATAGACATTTTATTAGTAGTAATTATACTTTTTCAGAAAGTATAATGTTGTTATCTAGCAATTATTGGTAATAAACTTATTAGTTAATAATTAACATGAATTAAAAATAATTAATGACATCTTAACCTGTTGAGTAAGATGGATGAAGGGACGGATAGGTGGAGGAGGGAAAGAGAAAGAGAAAGAGAAAGAGAAAGAGAAAGAGAAAGAGAAAGAGTAAGAGTAAGAGTAAGAGGAAAGGACAGAGGAGAAATCTCTGTTGTTCTATTTTGGATTCGAAATTTAATAGACATCCTAAGAATGTCTGTAATTGATACCTTCCATTATTCTCTTTTGTATTATTCTTTTTGGTCATTAATGTTTATATACTGTTAAGTATTTATTATTAGTGTAATAGAGATCATGCATAAAAATGTGTATAAATGTGTATGTTTAACATACACATAACAAAAAAATTAACCAAACATTTTTGTAAAATGTACATACAAGTATATACTACCAGTAAAATACAAAATACAACGTACAGTAATTATTGTTTATGTTTACTTATAATATTCTTACTAACATAAAATATATGCATCATATGTTTATCGTAATTTGTAACACATCCACTGCATATAATAATATGTTATAACAGCAATAATATGTTATAACAGCAATAACATGTTATAACAACTATGTTTCACTAAAAATAAGACAAGATGTGATATATCAATTAAATAATAAGATTGTTGTAATGAAGTTGTTATTAACTATAACAATAGATGTTAACATTGTTAACATCAAAATAATTACATCATTATATAATATATGTTAAATAGTTAATGACCAAATATCTTGTTGTTTACAAAATTAGATAATCCAACTTATCTCTCTCTCTTTCTTCTACCTTGTCTACTTAAATATATCTATACTAGTAACCTTTAAGCTCTTAAATATACTAAAATATGTATAATTACAAATATAAAGTTATAATATATGTTATAAATAGTTATTAACTATAGGAATGTATTGTATATATTTTTAGTATTAGATGTTGTGTTACAACACATTGTTGTAAAGAATAAGATTATATATATATATATATATATATATACCTTAAGTTTCAACATAGTGTGTTCGAACACATTATATTTGTTAATAGAATAGACGACAACTAAACAAGACACATTTTTCTATGATGCAAACATGGTGTAATAACAATTTATCTTATCTTGTCTTTTATGGTAGTAATAACAAATTGTTTGTTATTGTTTAAATTTTATTGTATGACATGTATATGATTACTTAAAACAAAAAGGTGTACTCGCCACTTGTCGTTTTATGTTATGAACGAGAATAATGTCATCTAAGTTAAACTCTTGTTGACTTAATGTTTCAATATACATAAATTTAACACCATTGAACTCCACTTGACCATTGTCATCTTGACAGTGAATGATATACTTGTCATCGGTTAACATATATAAACCCAAGAACGAGTCACTGTCGACATCGAGATACATACTGGTTTGAGGTTTGTTTGCATTATTATTACCTTTGAGACCATAAACATGGAAGTAACAAGTACCACGAGCTTGGAAAGGACTGTCCCAACCACAGGTGTCCCAGTCACTGGTGACCTCAAAATCAGATGATGGTGTTTCGGGGTATGACAGGTATTGATGCCAAGATGGCATCCGATCCATATCGTAATAGTCAGCTACTGCATCTTCTTCGTTATCCTTTGGATTACCAATTGTTCTAAGACGCAAGTCTACAGGTAATGTAATACCTGCTACAATGATCTCGCTATCATCAACGTTCAAACTATCTTCGGTAATAAGATAACCATCCTTTGCCAACATCTGTTTGAGTTCACGATTACTCATCTCCCTACACAATTGTGCCTTTTCATGTCCAAGTTGTGACATCTTGTTATATATATCTTCCAATTGTGTACTCAACTCCTCATCTGTTAATATTTTATACTTTTCGTCCATTTTATTGTTCTTAACAGTTACATTTTCCTTATCACTGCGATCGGCAAATGGAATGTAGAACTCGTTCATTTTTCTCTCTCTCTCTCTTTCTCCTTTTTGAAACATCTGTGTAACTATGTTTTGCCAATCACTTTTATGTCAAGTTTATCAAACTTATTAACATTAGTGTATACACGTCAAATACTACTTACAATTATGTAATCTAAATTACGAGTTGGTGTTTACAATATACGCAATAAACATTATTAATGTCGATTATATTACTCATTGCTGTTTGTTTATTAATTATCGACATATATTGATTATGAAACATTAACGTTAAATAGTTTGATGTGGTGATATTAACTATTATATAATGGCGTGATAATGTTAAAATTGAGTTGTTGACTTGTGTGTGATATGTAAATATAATGTTATTTACTATTATTGGGATATTAATCGGTGCATCAGTTGGATATGCAATTGGTAATATTACTTACATGGAAGAATATGATGAATGGGTTAATTGTCCTATATCAATAGATCCATATGATGGTACTCTTTATCGTCGTTCTGAACCTATTAGAGATCTATATGTTATCGGTTGGACTATAGTTGGAGCAATAATTGGCTTTTTTAATATTGATAACAATACTTAACATAAACAAATACATAACAATCATTACTTAAAACTATGTTTACTTTGTTACAAAGTAAAACTTACCACACCTATCATTATAGATTATACATAAACCACACTGTATCAGATACATTATTATAATATAACATTTTACCACATGTATATAAAGAGGTTAGGAATCTAATTACATTAAAATTTATCCTATAAATACAATATACTACATTTTGTAGTATATAAATAAGTAATTATATTACCTGTTAACAATTCTAAGTTATTAATATTATTATATCATGATGATGTAATTGTGTAATTGTACAACAAGACTAGTCATCATCTAATGACAGTAATATCATATGATTGAAAGAGAAGTCATTCTTATCTTCAATGTCAATGAGTGTGAATCTTAGGCCTTGGTAGCTGGTAGTACCCAATTTCTCATCGTGGTAATAACAGTAATATTTACCATCAATTAGTTCATACATGAATAACATATCATCCTCAGCAATAAAATAAATACTCTTGTTGGGTTTAACTCGTGGATTTTTATAATAAATATAAAATTGGCACCTTCCCGTCCCCTGATAAGGGACGTCACATCCATCTACAAACCAGTCATTGTTACACTCAAAGGCATCAGATGGTGCTTTTGGATAAACAAGATGGTCACACCATGTTGGCATATCATCGTGATCTGCGTAGTCATCCACTTGTGCTTGATCTTCACAGCAAGATGGATCATCACATCGAGTATCAAGTGTTAATGTCACAGGTAAGGTTAGTAGCTTATTGCTTATACCATCAGATGACAAGTCAACGTAATGTTCAACAATAGCATAACCACCTTGCTCATTCATGGTACTTATGATTAGTCGTCTATTCTGCTCTGTCTTTAATTGTTTAACTGTATCTTCTGCATTTGAAAGTAATTTATTAATCTCCTCATTAGTCAACGTTTTGTAATCAACCATAATTTAACAGTTGTTATAATAACCAATGTCAGTTATATCAATTATCTTTCTTTGTTATTATTATTAAAGTCGTCATAAACGTATATGTATCATATTAGTGTAACTACATGACAATCTGTGTAAGCTGTTTGTGAGACTTGGTCTCACAAACAGCAGGCTGCGCTAGGCAAGTATCCACAATAGTCATGAGATATATTATTAACATTAAACAGTATACATTATAGTAACAGTGAACACTACATGATTATTGTGGATCTTCGGCTTACACAGAATGTCATGTAATTATTCTAATGTAACAGAAAATAACCGTTTTTGTTTTTTCTATCCACCCACCCTTTTCCTCATCCCTTCCATTCTTCCTCATTCTATCCTCATTATACTAAATAAGTATTATATGTAAACACACTATACAATTAATTGTTACTACTGTAATAACATTAGGTATGGATACAAAATCTTTGTGTATGGAATTGCCTCCGCTTGTCACTGCGTTTGTCGCTTGTCACAGATGTTTTGTAATTACATTAATATAAATAAGTAATAGTAACAGAATCAAAACAAGTATTATAACATATTGAACATGTTATACACATAATAGAAATGTTGTAATTCACAACATTGTATGTTATGTTGTAAATTTGTATTTCACAGTTGGTACGGAAATAAAACATAGGTATTAACTATCTCCTATACAACATAGTGTTTATGTTATCACGAAGATTATTTTATTATACTTGTTTATGTTTGGGCAATTACATGGCCATATGTGCAGATAAGGATCCACGAAAATCATGGAGTACTTATGATACTATACAAGATGTACTATTACAACAACAGTGTATACTACATGATGTTTGTGAATCCTTGTTTGGCGCAGCCATTTCTCTTTGAGTATACCTTCGGTTTGCACTTATGGTCATGTAATTGCTTGAGTATAACAGAGAATAACAAGTTAATAACCTTTTATAACCATTTATGTTTATCTGTCAACACATTTTGTTAAAAATACATGTGTCACCAAAGATTTTAGTGTTTGTTAACTAGAGTGAGTGACAATATTTGTGTTTTTATCATACACATACAAGTAAGGTATTAAAATAAATATGTATAACAGTTATACATATAATAAACATTGTGATGACAATACATTACCATAAATGGTAATAACAGTATAGTAAACAACAATTTATTTCTATCGTTAAAAATATAAAGATACACAACCATACATAAAAACACTAAAGTAAACAAGTACACTATACAGTAACAATACAGTGTATAATTTATGTGATAATGAGTAGTGGTGATAACACAGATGTTATCTTCAACCAAGTTAAAATTTTTACATATCACACAGTTAGTATAATACATAATTTTAACATCTGGTAGAGATCGAGAGAGAGACAAGAAACAAAAGTAAATATTATGTACATGTTGTATGTATGTAATGTTCTAGTACAAAATATTATAATAATATTGCTTGTTGTGTTGGTTTTAACCTTTGTGTTTAACTATTGTGTAAATACTTTATATCCTAGAAATGTTAAATATTGTAAGTTACTTATAATATATTGTAGTGTTGTTGTTGTATTTTAATAAAGTTACGTGTTGCACATATAGTAACATAGTTTTAACTTGTATGCATACACTAAATGTAGTGTATGCAAACCTATTTCTGTACATATGCTTTAAGGTGAATACGCTCTTATCTTTACTTTACTTTTTATTTCTACCTCTCCTAACAATTTTTAAATATATTAAGGTTTGTATACTCATACCAATTGTTAAAAACATAAACAAAACACGTTTTGGCGCAGCCATTGCTCTCATAGTTGAGCTGTCAGTATACCTTCGGTTTGCCAGAGGCACTTCTCTTTAGAGTATAGCTTCGCTTTGCATATACTGAGTGTAATATATGCATGTAATTAGAGACTATGTTGATACATGTCATGATACTTTATTTTTTCATAATAGACAACATCGAGGTGTATATATTGTAGGTAACCTACAATATCTGGTATTTTAGGGTAAATTGTTACACAGGCTACAGCCTAGCCTCCAATTGGTATGCCGATACCATGGTATAGTATCTGCAGTTTTATTTTTTTGCATGGTTTTTTAAAATATCATCTGAGTTATACAGCTACAGATTACTTGGTTAACCCTAATATAATAAACAATATTATAATAAAATGTAAAGATGGTTAAAATATTACATTGATGATACAGGTAGTCTTTACAAAAAACATATAAAAAAATAAAACTGCAGATACTATACCATGGTATCTGCATACCAACTGGAGATCAGCCTGTAGCACTTGCATCATGATACTTTAATTTTAACACATTAACAGCAGAGCTGTAGCATATATTATAAGCTCCTTATAATATTAAGTATTTTTAAAGTAACATCCTGGCATCAGGTAACAGCTAGTCTCCAGTTGGTATGCCGATACCATGGTATAGTATCTGCAGTTTTATTTTTTTACATGGTTTTTTAAAATATCATCTGAGTTTATAAGCTACAGATTACTTGGTTAACCCTAATATAATAAACAATATTATAATAAAATGTAAAGATGGTTAAAATATTACATTGATGATACAGGTAGTCTTTACAAAAAACATATAAAAAAATAAAA
>Ga0302300_1000309_pt1 | contig 37638 bp, 37 predicted proteins | sample III_Palsa_E1_1_FD_198756 | JGI IMG/M metagenome (GOLD analysis project Ga0302300, IMG submission 198756) | Peat permafrost microbial communities from Stordalen Mire near Abisko, Sweden - III_Palsa_E1_1 | ecosystem: Environmental > Terrestrial > Soil > Palsa > Peat permafrost | place: Sweden...
AAAAAGGTTTGTTAAGACCTAATAGAACTGGTATCGATACGTTATCAATTTTCGGTTATACCACCAGATATTCATTAGAAGATAATCAGATACCTCTTTTAACTACTAAAAAGATGTTTTTTAAGGGCATCGTTGAAGAATTATTATGGTTTTTATCTGGTTCAACTGATGCTAAAGAACTTGAGAAAAGAGGGTCTAAAATTTGGTCAGCAAATGCTTCGAGAGATGTCTTAGATAAATTAGGATTTACTAATCGCGATGAAGGAGATCTTGGTCCTGTTTATGGACATCAATGGATTTTTAGTGGAGTTCCTTATGTTGATTGTAAAACTTCATATTTAGGTCAAGGTATTAATCAAATTGCTGAACTTATTAATGGTCTTAAAACAGATCCTTATGGCCGTCGTCATATTGTTTCTTCATGGAATGTATCACAATTAAAGGAAATGTCTTTAATGCCATGTCATGTTCTTTTTCAGTTTTATGTCCATGATAAAAATGATAAAAAATATTTAAGTTGTCAGATGTATCAGAGATCATGTGATATTGGTCTCGGAGTTCCTTATAATATTGCTTCTTATTCTTTACTGACACATATGATTGCTCATTGTTGTGATATGATTCCATATGAGTTTATTCATGTTTGTGGAGATGCTCATATATATGTTAATCATATTGAACCATTAAAAGAACAATTATTAAGGAAACCTTATATGGAACCTAAATTATTTATTAAAAACGAAATTAGTCATATATTTAATTTTCAATATTCCGATTTTGAATTGACTAATTATAAATCGCATGATACTATTAAAATGTCAATGGCCGTTTAATAAATAAAAGATGCAATATATTCAAGAAGTTCTTTAGGTATCTTTCTAACTAACGAAGTGCTAAGCGACACTTCTCGCTTCGCTAACTTGTTATCAATTCGTTGATATTGTGTCATTACAAACGCTAATAATATATCTTCATAAACTATTTGATTAAGTTTTTTACGTTGCCATTTAATTTCTAAATATTTATTTGGTGAAGCAATTGAAGCATCGGAAGCAGCAAAATAAGCAGCAACAAAAGAAGAATAATAAACAGCATAAGCAGCACTATTAGAAGCATAAGCAGCATAAGCAGCGCTTTTAGTTATGTTATTTATACGAGAAGAAGTATAAGAATCCACATAAGCATCTTTACAAACCATTCTATTTTTTTCTGAAGGATCTTTAATCCAATTAGATGCGGCTTCAATGGATTTTCGAGGTTTTTTATCATCTGGATATTGTTCTTCGAATAGATGTAGAACGTGTTTAGCACATGATATAGCCCATTTTACTGAGATCATTTTAGTATCTAAGATATTTATTACTCTATTATCAGAAATAAGACATAATTCTTTTTTCTGGTTATAGTTATGGTTTTGATATGCATCATAAGGATTATAACTTTCTGATACATTTTCTCCTAATTTATTAGCGAATGCAAACGACATTTCAACGAAACTAAAGTGTCTTTAAATAAGTTCTTAATAATTTATCAAGGGTTCTTTAGAATTTGTCAAACTTATGTCTTAACCAGTTATAAAAGATGCAATATGTTCAAGAAGTTCTTTAGGTATCTTTCTAACTTGTTATCAATTCGTTGATATTGTGATTTAACCAATAACACTAATATATCTTCATAAACTATTTGATTAAGTTTATAACGTCATAGTTATGACTAATAACGTTGCCATTTAATTTCTAAAGATTCATTTGAGGAAGACTTAGCAGCATAATAAGCAGCCATAGCAGTATAAGAAGCAATATAATCAACATCATAATCAACAGCAATATGAGAAATATAATAAGAATAAGCAGCAGCATCATTATAATAAGTATAAGCATCAATAGCATCATCATCTATACGAATATTTTCAGAAGGATCTTTAGCGAAGCGAGAAGTGTCGCTTAGCACTTCGTTAATGTGTCTTTTAATCCAATTAGATGCGGTTTTAATGGCTTTTCGAGGTCTTTTATCATCGGGATATTTTTCTTCAAATATATGTAAAACGTGGCAAATACCTAATGTTAAATCAGCAAATGCAAACATATTGGATAACTTTCTAATGACTATTAACGTCATAGTTAATGACTATTAACGTCATAGTTAATGACTATTAACGTCATAGTTAATGACTATTAACGTCATAGTTAATGACTATTAACGTCATAGTTAATGACTATTAACGTTCCTAAAAATTTGTTAATTTATTATATTGATAAATACTAAAGAATGTCAGGATGTTCAATTATACCAATTAATAAAATTTCACATCATAAAACAGAACCAGTATTTGGCGCTGTTATTTTTACAGATTTAAAAGCATCATCTAAACTATGGTCTGCTGATGTTTCCAAAAATTGGCAAGAATATATTTTTGATATTGTCGAATTACATTTCGAAATAATTTTTAATATTGTAAAAAATTTTAATAAAAAAAATAGAAAAAAAGCAAAAGTTATTAAAACTATTGGGGACGCATTAATGATATTTTGTCCATGGTCTTTTAAAGAAGTTCTTAATATTTCATTATGTATTCAAAATAATATGGCTAATTTTAATAATATAATTATTGAGGATATTACAAAACGTTATAGTAAAAAACGAGTTTTAGATATCTTCAAATCAATTCCAGAACCCCGCGGTTTAACTATAAACGGAGGTCCAGTTATATTTGGAATACGTCTAGGGTTTTGTTATGGACGCTTTAATAAAATTAAAACAATATTACAAAATAATAAATTTGATGATGTCTTCGGTATCGTCGTTAATTTAGCATCTAGAATGGAATCTAAAATTGGATCTGTTTCTGGTTGTATTTCATTTACATATTATTTCGAAAAAGATCAAAGTAATTTTGATAAGGAAATTAAGAGGGTCCTAACAAAACGCGATAATTCATTATTGAATAATTATACAGGACTTCAGATAAAAACTACTGATAAATTAGATAAAGATATCTTAGAGTTATTACATGGAGCATTACCGCCTTCAAAAAATCTTATTATATATACATTAGTGCCTAAAACTTATAAATTTAAAGAATTTTTCTTAGATAAATCGGATATTCTTAAAGGACTTGAAAATTTTCGAAAAATTTATTAACGTCAAAAGTTATTGACTAATAACGTTATTAAAAAGTTATTAATTTAATTTCTAAAGTGTCTAACAAATTTAAAATTAATTTGGGAATTTTATCTAGATCCTTTTTATAAATTGTTATAAAGGATATTTTAGTTATTGGTATTTTATCGACAAATCCGATTTCATTACCTCCATCACATATATTTTTATCAAATTCTAAAAGTTTAAGAGATTTACTAAAAGATACACGACATCTTTTATTAACGGTCTTTGTTTCCAATTCTAAACGATTTTCAAGTTTAGGCGTAATATATTCATAATGACATTTACAATTTTCTGGATTTTCATTAAGAAGCGGTCCATATATATTTGAAGTAGGGTGTATAAAGAAATCATTGGATTTTTTCAAGAGATCTCTAATATCATCTTTTATATAAATATTAACAAAATTTGTAGATACTTCAGGTTTTGTTATTTCTTTAACAAATCTAAAAAATACGAAATCTTTTGACCATGATTTAACTTGAGTTCTTTTTGGAGTTTTAAAAAAGGAACTCTTTAATATATTAATAAGGCCTTTAATAGTCGTTGTATGTTCTAATAATAACGAGTACAAGCCCTCTAATAAATGATTTAACGAATTTTTATTAGATTTTTTTATAGATCTTTTTAAAAATTTCTTTGACCGAGACATCTTTTAATAATTAACAAACATTTAAAGATTTATTAGATATCTATTTAGATAATGTTAAAATATTCTCTAAAAGTTCCACTTAAGACTAATAACGAAATATTAGATTTACCAACTATAACCGACGATGAATTACCTTATATATCCATATTAACACCAACTTATAATCGCCCCGAATTTGCTAAATTAATGGTTCGAAATTATCTAAAAATTGATTATCCCCGTGAAAAATTAGAATGGATTGTAGTTAGCGATCATATGGATAATACATTAGAACTTATTAAAAAAGAACTTCCTATAAATACGAGCCCTCTAATAAAATTAATTCAAATAAAAGATCATCTAACAATTGGTCAAAAAAGAAATTTATTATGTTCTTTAGCGAAATATAATTATTTAGTTCATATGGACGATGATGATTTTTATCCAGAAATGTCAGTTATCGCTAGAATTAGGACTTTATTATATCTCGAAAATTTATTAAAGGAAGATAGAGGTCTTGTTGGGTGTTCTAAAGTAAATTGTTATGATTTGTTATATGATAAAACTTTCGAAGCCTTTGATCCAGATCCTAGCGATTCTAACGAACATCTAACAATTAGTGAAAGTACATTATGTTATACTAAAAAATTTTGGTCTTTAAATAAATTTAATAATAGTGATACTATAACAGAATGCTTACATTTAATTAAAAATCAATATCAAAATATTATGATAATTCCTTCATATTTGGTTATTACTCAATTTACACACACTACTAATACTGTTTCTCGAAGATTTGCTAACGAAGTTAAGGAATTAGGTTATAATTTTGTAAGAGATCTTGTAGCATCCGATCAAATATTAATTAATGATCTTAAAGCATCAATATTAGCAAAAAATCCAGAATATCAAAGGGCTCTACAAGTTGTTAAAAACTGTTATAAAAATATAGATAATTCTAAAAAACTTAAAGAAATTTTTGAAATTTTAGATAAAAATTGGAAAATTCCATTTGCCGTTCGTGATAATTATACGATAGTTAAAAATCCCTTAATATTACAGGTTCGCAGAGATCTTCTTATTGAACATTTTGAAGAAAGAACAATAGTTTATTATTGTGGTCCTGGTTCATATCTAAAATTTTCTAATAAATGGTCTCCAACTTCTAAAAATATAGGGGGATCTGAAGAAGCAGTTATTAATATATCACGACAACTTGTTAAGAAAAATTTTAAAATTATTGTTTATTGTGTCCTTGATAGTCCTTTGTTAGAAATTATCGACCAAGGAGTATTATATCGTCAATATTTTCAATGGACTCCAAAATCTAAAACATATGCTACGATAATTTGGCGTGATCCTTCCAATGTTTTAGATATTATTAATTCAAATAAAATATTTTTAGATTTACATGACGCAATTAATCCAGAATGGTTAAAAGATACTTTAGTTTCTTTAAAAGACGTTAAAATAATGGTTAAAAGTTTTTTTCATAAAAATATATTAGGTTTGGGAAAAAATGCCATAGTTATACCCAATGGAATTAATAGAAATTCTAAATTATTATCTATATCTAAGCAAAAAAATTTAATAATAAATACATCATCTCCAGATCGTTGTTTATCAGCATTATTAAGGGCCCTACCATTAATTAGAAAAGTAATACCAGATGCTGAAATACATTGGGCATATGGTTTTAAGATGGGTCTAGTTGAAGGTGGTCTTGAATCCGATAATCGTCCAGAAATATCTAAATGGGTCATAGAAATTAAAGAACTTATGAAAAATACTGAGGGATTTGTAGATCTTGGTAGGCTTTCTTTTGATGAAATTGATAAATTATATGCTAAAGCCGAATATTTTATTTATGGAACAAATTTTCCAGAAATTGATTGTATTTCATTGACAAAGGCTTTAAGTTATCATTGTATCCCAATTGTATCCAAAGTTGGAGCGTTATCAGAAAAATTAACTAAAGAGGTTTATCTTGGAGGTATCATACTTCCTAATGATTTTGATACATCATTAAAAGAAGGGCCTGAATTTGATAAATGGGTCTCTGATATTATTGAAACTATGTCTAATAACGTTTCTAATAATAATTATGGAGATATCTATAGTAAATATAATTGGGCGTCAATTGCTAATAGATGGATGAATTTATTATAATCAAAAAATAATAAACACTAAGGTTTATGACTTAATTTATTAAAAAATGTCTTTACTTCGTATTAATAGTCCTAAAATAAAAATTGATTATTCTTTATTTAATGAAGAACCTTTAATTAAAGGTGCTATGAAATGGAATGAAAAAAAACAAAAATGGTTTAAATATGATGGAAGAACATGGCGCTACGTATGTTCATGCGGTATAAGACCATGTTTTAATTTAGAAGGTGAAACAATTGGTAAATGGTGCTTTAATTGCCCTGACAAACCTCCGGAAGCAATTGATGTTTTATCTAAAAAATGTGAATGCGGTAAAGCACAACCATGTTTTAATTTAGAAGGTGAAACAATTGGTAAATGGTGCTTTAATTGCCCTGACAAACCAACAAATGCTGTTGATGTAAAACATGATGTCTGTGAATGCGGTAAAGCACGACCAAATTTTAATTTAGAAGGTGAATCAATTGGTAAATGGTGCTTTAATTGTCCTAATAAACCTCCGGAAGCACTTGATGTTTTATCTAAAAAATGTGAATGCGGTAAAGCACAACCAAATTTTAATTTAAAAGGTGAAACAATTGGTAAATGGTGCTTTAATTGTCCTAACAAACCAACAAATGCTGTTGATGTAAAACATAAATTATGTCCATGTGGTAAAGCACGACCAAATTTTAATTTAGAAGGTGAAACTGTTGGTATTTGGTGCTTTAATTGTCCTAATAAAGCAGCAAATGCAGTTGATGTTTTATCTAAAAAATGTAAATTATGTCCTACTAAAATATCAAATTCGTTATATGAAGGTTATTGTGCTCGTTGTTATCGATTTACTTTTCCTAATAGACCAATGTCTAGAAATTATAAAGTTAAAGAAAATCATGTATTTGATGCTGTTATTAAATTATTAAAAGAACAATATCCAGATTTAAATTACGATAAAATAACTCGTGATAAAACAGTTAGTGGATGTTCTAAAAGAAGACCCGATTTAATGATAGATTTATTAAGTCATTGGATATGTGCTGAAAATGATGAAGAACAGCATAAAAATTATGATAATTTATGTGAAAAGAAAAGAATAAATGAATTATTTGAAGATATGGCTTTTAGACCAATGATTCTTATTAAATTTAATTGCGATAAATTTGATAATGAAAAAAGTCTTTTTAAAATTTGCAAACAAACCGATATTCCTATAATTGCTGATAAAAAAGAATTTAATAAAAGAATTCAGGTGTTTGTTGAATCCATTATTAAACATATTCAAAATGTTCCTGAAGATATATTTACAATTGAATATTTATTTTATAATACATTTTGATTTTTAAGATAAAAAGTTTTTATTAATTATAGCAGTAGTTAGATCAGAATCTATAAAATCTAACATAAATATATTATATTTCCCATTATTATTTACGATATTATTTAAAAATTTCCCTTTGATTTGTTGAGAATTTGAGTAAAGACCATATATATTTGATGAAATTAATAAGCCAGTATAAATAAAAGCCAAAAAAATCCCAATAAAAAATATAAAATATAAGAAAATTTTAAAAATTTTATAAGAAAGTTCAGTGTCAGGCACTTGATTTTGTAAAAAAGTATCTCTATAAGGAATTACAACAGTTTCTCTTCGATAATAAAAAATATATTTACAAAATTTATAAAATAATATTAAAATAATTATAACAGGAATATAAATACCAATACCAAATCCTATTCCTATTCCGATATTTGTTAAAATACTATTTGAATCAGGGGTTAAAACGGCTTCTAATATATTTAGGATATTTGTTGGAGCGCTCGTACTCTGGTAAAAATTATAATAAGAATTCATAAAATCATTAATATTTTGGCTATTATACCAATCATCAGTAATATCTTCGGAATTATTAAGTAGTAAAACTCTAAATGTTCCTGTAAATATATTAGATAACGTTTGTAAAGCATTATTAGTATTTAATGTTGTAGTTAAATTTGGTAAGCATTCCTTTATAAATCCAGATAGTCCATCTGAATTTATAGTAGATGTATGTTCAGTATCATTTTTATAAGTTATTATTATAATTTCATTAGGATTTATTGTTAAAAAAGCGTTAATTTGTTGGAGGGCGTCATATAAAGAAATTAAAAAATACGTATGAGATATCACATAAACATTATCGTAAAATGATATTCTAAAATCAAATACTCTAACACCGATTTGTAATTGTTCAGTAATGGTTTTATTTTGAGTTAGTGTATAATTATTAACGATATCTGGAAAATAACCTAAACTATAATAAGGTTCATTTAAACTATTATAAAATGATGTACCTTTATCAAATGATGATATATAAGCACAACTATCATGAGACCCAGGAAAATATACTGACCCAATACTTATTTGCGATAATACAGGCCAGTTATTTGTAATCCACCTAGACAAATTTATAGACATTTATTATAACTAACTATAAAAAAGAATTTAATAAAAGAATTCAGGTGTTTGTTGAATCCATTATTAAACATATTCAAAATGTTCCTGAAGATATATTTATTTTATAATACTTTTTGATTTTTTAAGAGATCTCTTTTTAAAAACTTTAGATTTCTTTTTATTCTTTTTAGAACCAAATTGACGACAAACTGGACATAAATTTTCTTTTTTTAACCACGTTTCTAAACATTTTTTATGAAAGAAATGTTTATCAACATGCACATACATATTATCATGAATTAACTCAAGACATATTGGACATTCTAATTTATCTATATCAGGATGATTTATAATAAAATTATTTACATTTTCTAAAAACGAATAATTTTTAAATATATTTTTATTACTTATTTGTTCTAAAAGATTTATTAAATTTTGATTTATATTTTTTAATTTAAAAATTTGATTATTAGAAATTATTGTACAAATATCATTAATTATACAATAACCATTAGTGTCAATGATATAACTACCATTATATATTTTAAGTTTAGTTAATAACTTTAATTCAATTTCAAAAATTTTTAAGAGATCTTTATCTTTTTGATCTATCGGATAACCATAAACTTCCATTATATTATCATTAATTTTATACGTAATATTATTATAAAATTTATTTTCTGAAAAATTAACACATTTTTCAGCAATTTTATTATTTGAAGAATTAAAATACTTTGAAAACATTTCTTTAAATTTATACTAGATTTTTATTTATTAAATCCAATACTTGTTTCTGAATAACGTCATAGTTATCCCGAAGATTTTTATAATTATTTTGAAGAACTGTTAGAGATTCGTTAATAGAGGATTTATACTCGTTATTAGAGGATTTATACTCGTTAATAGAGGCTTTCGTTTCGTTAAAAGACACTTTAGTTTCGTTAAACGATTCCTTTAATTTCTCATGTTCCTCTAATAATTCTTGCATTGTTTTTGTTAAAAATGGTGTTAATTTACTATGATCCATCATTTGTGGTGTTAAAAAACCTTTTTCATCCGGTTTAGAATCTTTTTCACCAAATACTATTGTTGGCAAATGTTCTTGTATTTCATGTGCCAAGAATCCTTGATAAATTGGATCTGATTTTGTTGAAGCATCAGTCCATTGATAATTATAAACTTTTAATTTTTTTAATATATCTAAAGAATTATCAAAATCAGTTATATTGGTTTTTAATCTATAATCTGACAATGAACTATATGATATCGTACCAGTAGCACTACCTACACCACCAGCCCTAATAATATTCCCTACTGCTATTGTATTATTTTGATTTACAAATTGCATTAAGGCTGTAGAATTACCTGTATTTCCAGCACCTACTTGACTAATACTGTTTATAAAAGACATCCCTAATGATGCCATATTCCAACCAGAACCAGAATTTAAAGAAGAAATTAATGTTGGTGCGGTTGGTGCAGTGCCATTTATATAATAAAAATTAAAACCACCTTGACCAAAATTCGAATTATTGCAAAAATCAGTCTCACCAGTTCCATTAGTATAATTCCACGCAACTTGTAATCCAAAATTACTTAATGTTGGCCAAGGTCCTTGATTAAAACCATATAATGAAGTTGGGCCATTACTTGGATCTACTATTACATGACCTACATTTAACATTCCAAAATTTCCATTAATAACTTGTGGTGTGCTGACCAAACCAGCACTAACCAAACTAGTCGTCATTGTTCCACCAATAACTACTGAATCTGCAATAGACGCACTACCATAATCTTGAAAAGTGCCACCCGCTAATACTATAAATGTTCCTGATGAATTAAATGTATGTATAAAATTACCGCTAGATTGAGTTATTACTCCACCGGCCGCTAATTGAACTGTTGAAGTATAACTTAATATAACAACACCAGAACCACCAGAAGCACCTGCTACACTATTAGAACCAGTTGATGTAGTGCCACCACCACCTGAACCAGTATTTGAAAGACCAACTGTTGGTGGATTACCACCAGAACCACCTATACTAGATCCACCAGAACCACCAGAACCAGATGAAGCACCACCACCACCACCACCACCACAATAAAATACACTAGAACCAGAAATACTAGATGAATTACCAGAACCACCAAAACCACCTAATGTAGTAGTAGAAGCAGAACCCTGTATTGATGATCCACCACCACCACCACCAGCCGTTCCACCACCGTTACCACCATGAAAACCATCTGTAGCAGAACCACCAGCACCACCACCAGCAGCACCACCACCTGATGCACCTGACGAACCATTTATTGAACTTGCACCACCACCACCACCACCACCTACTGCAGTGGCTGATGCAAATGTTGAACTTGATCCATTAGATCCTTGATTATTAGTTGATCCTCCAAAACCACCTGCTCCACCAGATCCAACTATTACGTTATATAATCCAATTGCATTTGAAATAGAACTAGATAAAAATGCACCTGCACCACCACCACCACCTCCTATATTATCTGCTGAATATGTTCCACCACCACCACCACCACCACCAATTACTAAATAATTTAATGTAGGTATTGTAGTAAGATCGGTTGTACCCACTAATGTAAGTGAAGTTCCTGTTGAAATACCGATATTATCTGCTAAAACGGCTCTAGAAACATATAACGCAGGAACTAAAATACTACTACTAATAATTAATGGAGGTCCTACATCATATATAGTAAATGTGCCACTAGAATTAAATGTATGAATTATATTACCGCCATGTGTTGTTATAGTGCCACCAGTTGCTATTTGAGGACTTGGATAACTTATTATAACAACACCACCATTACCTCCTGATGATCCTTCTACTGATGATGTACCACCACCACCACCTGATCCTGCTGTTAATGGATTAGTTGCTGGATTTGCTCCGGATGCACCAGCACCACCTACACTAGAACCACCAGAACCACCTTGACCAGATCCTGCTGAAGTTGCACCACCACCACCACCTGCATAAAATACACTAGAACCAGAAATACTACTTGCTATACCAATACCACCATTTTGAACATTAGATAAACCTGAACCAGTTCCACCAGCACCACCAGCACCACCACCACCACCACCAACCGAACCAATACCACCAGCATTAGTAGCAGTAGCACCAGCAAAACCTTGTCCGGCTATACCAGATCCACCAATACCCGCTGGACCAGCACCACCACCACCTGATGCACCTGAATTACCAGCATCTGATGAAGCACTACCACCACCACCACCACCACCACCTGACATAGTTATACCAAATGCTGATGAACTCAAACCATATGCACCATTAGTTGAATTACTTCCAGCACCACCCGAACCAATTGTTATCGTATATGCACCATTAGATAATGATATAGAACCAGTAGTAAGACCACCAGCACCGCCACCACCACCTCTGCTACCAGATGAAGCACCACCACCACCACCACCACCACCTACTATTAAAAAATTAACAGTGGGAGCGCTAGCACCGGTTAGAGTTATTGTAGATCCATTTGCGAAACCAATATACGGATTAATTAAAGTTGGACCAGTATCTACTACAAAATTAGTTCCGAGACCAGTTTGTGATGTTATACTTGAAGTTGTTCCAGTTATTGTTATAGGACCAGTTATTGAACTGGAACCACTAGATGAATTATCAGCAGTTAATGCTCTAGAGACATAAAGATTATTAACGAGGGAAGTGCTATTTATTATAAAAGGTATTCCTGTTGTAGTTAATGAGGTTAGTTGTCCAGTTAAAGAGATATTAGAGGCCTCTAATAAATTTGTAGTGGTTGTATTAGCAATAGTTAGAGAACTTTGAATACCAAGGCCACCAACAATAACTAAAGAGCCTGTTGATGCACTTATACTATCAATTGTACTAGTTATTTGAGTTATACCAAAACCGGACGTTAATAATATATTAGAGGTTCCTATAGTTTGTAAAACAATACCCTCTGATGCAGTTAAAGTAGCAGTTCCCATAGTTGTAAAATTTAATCCAGTTAATGCTCCTAATGATATTGAACCGGTTGCAGCATCAAGAACTAACTGATGATCAGCATTTATTTGACCATTACCGGAACCATTATCCATTTGTAATATACCATATAGACCTAATTGACCATTAACGGTTAGAGCACCAGTAGTAGAACTTGTTGAACCATTAGTACCAAATATTGATGCATTATTTAGGAAAGGACTAATAATTGTTGGTCCATTTTGAACGACAAATACAGTTCCTAGTCCGGTTTGCCTAGTAATTGATGATGTGGTTCCAGTTATCGTTATAGGACCTATTATCGAACCGTTAAAGGTATTACTAGAATCGGCTAATGCTGATCTAGCAACATATAAACTAGATACAAGAGCACTACTATTTACTATAAACGGTGTTCCGGTTGTTGTTGTTGATATATAAACAGGTGCTGAAATATTTGTAGATGAAATATTAGCGGAAATTATCGAAGAACTTGTTAAAATGTTTGTAAAAGGTCCTGTTAGATATGTATTTATAATCGTTGGACCATTTTGGATAACGAATATAGTTCCAAGACCCGTTTGACTAGTAATTGAAGATGTAGTCCCATTAATTGTTATGGGACCTCCAACAGATACTGAACCTGATGAATCTGCTATTTGAGATCTAGCAACATATAACTCTGAAACTAATGCAGTGCTAGAAACTATAAATGGAGATCCTGTTGTAGTAGTTGAAGTATATTGAAAAGCACTAATTGATCCAGAAGCAGTTAATGAATTAATATTAGCGTTTGTTAAAAAGGGACTAATAATTGTTGGACCAGTTTGGATAACAAATACAGTTCCTAGACCACTTTGACTGGTAATTGATGATGTTGTTCCAGTTATCGTTATAGGACCAGTTATCGATCCATCAAATGTTCCCGAAGTATCTGCTATATGGGCTCTAGCAGAATATAAAGAAGAAACTAATGTACTACTAGAAACTATAAATGGAGATCCTGTAGTAGTCGTACTAACTAATTGAGAACCACTAACTAATGATGCAGAATTTAAAGAACCAGATAGACCAAGACCCCCTAAGATAACTAATGAACCTGTTCCAGAATTAGTTGAAGGAATTGTTGATAACAATGAAACTTGGCCAAAAATATTTAATGAATTGTTATTAATGAATGTTTGAGAACCTGTTGAATAGATTTGAAAGAGATCACTAGATCCAATAACTATTGATGCGTTATCTACTAATAAAAGTCTCGAATTAGGGCTAGATCCTATTAGATCGTATCCGGTGCTAGATCCGTCATCCGTTATCCAACTATTAACAGAACCAAAAACACCATTATTATTAAATTGTAGGGAACCACTAGAACCAACTGGACCTGTATATTGTTCAAATGTGATTGACTGTCCGTAATTTAACGGAGTATATGAAGCATCTGTACCATAAGTATTACAAATAAACGTTAGACCTTGATTAGAAAGACCTCCTAATACTGTTAAAACTGATCCGCTTGCAACAACAGCATCTGTACTATTTGCAGGAATAGCAATATTGGCATCAGCAGTTCTAGTTAGAGTTCCAGTTGCAGAACTTGCTACATAATAAATACCATTTTCAGTAGAAGCAATTAAAAAACCGGCTTGATCTTTTACTAGAAATCTATAATTTGATAATCTAGGAACTCCATCGATTGCCGATAAACCGTTTAAAGAAATTGGACTAGTTGTTGCAGCATTTACTGCATTTTTCCAAGAGAGAGAACTAGATGATAATAAACTATCAACATATGCTTTAGAAGTTGCGCTAGTTGAATCTGCAGACTGTGTTCCAGGAAGACCTAATATTGGATTACTATTCATTGATATTGGACCACCCATTGATATTTCACCAGATACTGTTAATATTTCATTAACTACTGCATTTTCAGTCGTAAAAGGGCCTGAATTATTGATACTTTGAGAAATAACTAAAACCGTAGTAAATGTTAGAGTTTCTGCATCCCAATTAAGATATGTTGGATTAGTCATTCCTGCAAATGTATCTGATGTACTATAAAATTGAATTGAACCTTCTATACCCCCTGGTGCTGAACCAGTTGATGCTTCAACGAAACTTTTAGTAGCCGCATCTTGAGGATTTACTGGATTATTTAAATTAGATAATGTACCTGCAGTTAATGTTGCAAAACCGTCTGTTATAAGACCGGCTTCAAATAACCTAGTATAATTTGTATCAAAATTAGTTGAATCTGGAATACTTGGTGGATTCGCTGTTGGATAATTTGACATAACGATCTTAACAAGATCTAATAACGAGTCAAGAGCCTCTAATAAGTTTCTAACAATTAACAATAATTAATTAAAAAAAAATAAACATTAATTAACTATTTACTAACAATCAATGAGAATATTATCAATTGATGTTGGAATTATCAATCTAGCGCTAGTATATGCTGAAATAACCGACAAATTTGTCTTAGAAAAGATAATAGAAATTCATTTAATAGATATTACACAATACCAACACTGTTCTTGTAAGAGATTTGATCACGGTAAAACAATATCAAATTATATGAAACATTTATTTTATGAATATGATTATTTATTTAATAGTGATATTATTATAGTAGAATTACAACCACTAACAGGTCTAATAGTAGTAGAACAAATAATATGTTATGAATATCCAAAAACCATTAGGGTAAGTCCTAGATCAATGCATAATTACTTTCATATTAATATTTATGATTATAATGAAAGAAAAATAAAAACTGTTGAAATTGCTGATAAATATTTAAATATATTTGAAAATTATAATGAAATTACAAGGAAACATGATCTAGCAGATGCTTTGTGTATTCTATTATATTTTTTGCAAAATAAAGCAGAATCGTTATATTTAGATAAAGTTTCTTTAGATATTTCTTTAGAAAGGGATAAAGTTTTAGCGATAGAAAAATCTGACCCATTTTACAATAATTTATTTAAAGATTTTATTTATGGATCTTCTGGATCTCCTAACGAATTATTTTCAAAATTTATTTATAAGAAACTTTAGAAGAAACCCTTCTAGAAAACAAAAAAAAATTTACACTAGATTTTAGTAAAGAAAAATATATAACTTAATAAATTAATATCCTATGTCCGTAATCCTTCTGACAAATGATAATAAAGAATTTAAACTAAATCGTGATATCGCTTTAAAATGTGGATTATTTACTGATATTCTAACTGATCATAACGAAAGTGATGAAAAAGAAAATGATATTCAATTACCGGTTCCTAATATTCATTCGGAAACTCTACAACAGATGTTGCCATTTTTGGAGAGATATCTATCTAACCCTACTGAGGCCGCTGAATTAGATATTGTTTTAGGTGAAAACCCAGTTAAATCTAATGAAATGAAAGATCTAGTCCCCGAATGGTATTCTACTTATATCGATAACTTAGTTAATGTTGATGATAAAGAATCTCAAGAAACTATTGAGGCCAATATTAAAATTCTAACTAAACTAACTCTAGCGGCGAATTATCTAGACTGTAATCCTTTACGCTTATTTTATTGTATGAAATTTGCGGCGTTTATTAAAAATAAAAGCCCAGAACAATTAAAAGAAGTTCTAAATATTGATTTATCGTTGGATACCGATGATGAAGATGAAGAAGAAGAAAAAGAAAAATCCTCTAACGAAACTAAAGTGTCTTAACGAAGTTTCTAAAAAGATTAAAATTTCAAAAAAAATAAAACCCTAAATTTATATAAGATTTCAATTAAACCAATGGAAGAAACCCCTAATATTTCGTTAAAAGACATTTCGTTAAAAGATCTATCTAAAGACCTACCTCCAGATTATATAACTATTTGCGAATGGTATAATTACTGTGGGCAGCGTTGTACTAAAAAATCTGAAAATAATAAATTTTGTGTGACACATCAAGTTCTAATTAATGACTTTAAATTAGTTGGTCTAGATGAAGTAGATGTTAATTGTGATGGAGTACATAAAGTTAAAATTGTACCTAGATCCCGAGAACATATTGTCGATATTAAAAAAAAACTTAATATGACCGATGATGAAATGTTATCGAATATTATCGATGTTGTAGTATCTAATAAATCTGATATTACTGAAGAAGGTCTAATAGAAGAAGATGATTATATCGAACTAACTGCCGATAACGCTAAATATTATTATGATTCTAAAATAGTTAAAGGAAAACATAAATCTAAAGAATTAAAAATACTTTTTACTAAATATTGCGATAATAGGCCAATTATTAAATTAGAAGGTTCTAATTCTTATTGTAAGGATTGTTATAAAGAAATTGGACTTACTAAAAAATTTTACCCTAATTTAAATGTTCTCTGAAGTTTTTAACAAATTATTAAAAACCCTAATAAATATCTCGATATTAATTAGATCTCTTATGTCCTCTAACATTTCGTTAAATCCATTCATAGAACCAATTCTTAAACACGATTCTATTAAAAGCACTACAATAGATGGTATTCTTTATAAAAAATATAAATGGGATTCGAAGAATAAAGCATGGTTAGATATTTGTAGAATGGATAATTGTTTAGAAGAATGTACTAAAAAAACTAAATATATTTGTCCGACACATGAAATAGATTTACATCTTGCAGAAAATTCTATTAGAGTTATTAATTCTTATAGATATAAATGTATAAAAGGTTCTCTTATTCAGTTATGTTCTATTGAAAATTGTCCATATGAAGCAGAAAAAAAATTAGAAAAATGTAAAATACATATTAACGGAGGAAGCGCTAGTGGATTAGCAGTTATGACTAATATGCAAGATACTGTTAAGCAATGGTTTTCTGAGTTTCAAAAGAGATCTTAAGTGCTAAGCGATACTTCGCTAATCAATCATTATTATTTCATCATCTAGCGCTTTATCAGTTTCTAAAAAATTATCGAACTTAATAATAAATTCATCGATATTTTTTTCGAAATTATCAAAAAAACAATCATGAAGATCTAATAAATATTGAAAAAAATAAAAATGTTCATTTGTTTTTTTCTCTTGTTCTAATTCAGAAACTCTTTGACGCCACATAGCCAATTCCGCTTTAATTTCTTCAATATTTGTTAGAGGTTTTGGTTGGTCTCTAATCATTTCTTCGGAAATTGGTTCAGATTGTTCAATAGTATATTCTGGTTCGTTAAAAGACACTTTAGTTTCGTTAAAAGACACTTTAGTTTCGTTATTAACAATAGGTTCTTGTTTATTAAAAAAATATGAGAACATTTATTAAATACTTTATAATAAAATTTTAAATTTGGCGCATTAAAATTTTTATAAATGTATTTGATTATTAATAAACTATGGAATTAAGATATCTAGTAATAATTTTAGCAATTTTAATAATGTTTATATTTTTGATTTATAAGACTAATAACGAAATTAGTCATAACAAATTATCAACAATTATAAATCTCCTTAATGATATCAAATATGATCAAATATTACCTAATAAAGTATCGCAATTTGTAAAAGAACAATTTAGCGAATCTATAGTAGATAATTCTTTAATAGATTTTATAACAAGCTCTAACGAAACTAAAACCATTATTAAATATCCTAACGAGATTTCATTAGATCAATTACATAAAACTTTTTTCAAAATAGAACATAATTTAGCATTAACGGGATTTTCTATACCAGAAATAATGGCTGCTGAAGATATTTATTATTATATTCCGACTTTTGGATGGACTATCGATAATGGATGGCTTATTAAATCTAAAGATAATTATTATATTCCCGAAGGACTTATAAAAATTCCAAAAGGTTTTTCTTATGAATGGACAACTCTTAAAACAGATAATGAAGACGGTCTAGTATTTTTTAAGTTATTACGTCATAATTAAGAAATTTTCTCAATATTTTTTCAAACTCCAGTGGCATCTTCCTTAAAAATAAAACTAATCTAATATTTTGATTTATTATATGTCTTTTTGCTAATAAATAAATTATAAATTGTCTTTTAATTGTTTTATATGTTTTATTAACATATGCTCCATAATTATCATTATATATATCCTTTAAAATTGGATCTAAAAAATAACTTTTTAAATGACGTTTAAGTTCTCTTTTTTTAAGCAAAGATTTATAATAATTAAATTCATAATTATCCATTAAATATTCAACTATCTTATAATTATTATTTATAACTGAAATAGAAATACATACTTTTATATTATAAATTATACTATGTATGGGTTTGTCTTTTTTTATCTCTTCTAAAATTACTTTGACATAATTTAAATAATTACATTTACATGCCATTTCCATACCTAAAGCTAATTGATAATCTGATAAAGTTTTGTTATATTCTCTAAATTTGATAGAAGTTTGTATTAATTCTAAATTATTAGGTCCGCTACATAAATCATCAAAATCACGAACGTTGGTTATATATTGTATTAAATAATACGCTGGACTATTTTCAATTATATTATCTAAAAAAGACATTAATTAACAAAACTAAACAATTTCTAAAGGTTTCGGAAAATTTGATATTTTTGTTAATAAATTTCTAGAATATTATTAAAGAACCTTTAAAGAACCTTTAAAGAACTTAAAGAACTATGATACCAATTATTAAAAAATATGGATTAATAGCAATTTTTTTATGCACACTTTTAGGATTTATATTTGTATTTTCTTCATTATTTTTTACATATTATTATGGATCAAGTAGTGATAATAACACTTCCGAATTATCTCAAATTTTAATACCAAATTCTTGTGATGCTAGACCAGACCCTAATGTTTGTAGAGGAAATCAAGCCTTTTCTATAATATGTATTATAACTTCTCTAATTTCTCTATTTATTGTTTGTAAATATTTAATAACAATTTGGTTAAATCCTGTTGATTTACATGAAATGATTAATGATAAATTTAATAGTGGTTATAGTGTTATTATATGTATTGGATGTCTTTTTATAGCCGCTGTTTCGCAAATTGTTGCATTTTCATTACAAATTATTGCTAAGGAGCAGACTGATATTTTAATAAATTCTGAATTTGGTATCGGTTCATTATTAAGTTTTCAGGGAACTATTTTATATTCGTTAGGGTTTATTGCGTTAGTTGCTTATATTTTTATACATTATAAGTCTGAAGCAGAAGAATAAATTGTTGAAAAAAAATATTAGTATTGTTAAAGACACTTTAGTTTCGTTAAAGACACTTTAGTTTCGTTAATAAATAATGTCTAACAATTATCTACCAAAATCAATAAATGTATTAAACCTTATTGTTATTGGTCTCGCAATTTTAGCACTTTTATATTTTAGATTTAAATTTAAAAATGAACAATATGACAACGGACCACTTGGTCTTCAACAATATCCCCCAAATCCTCAACAATGGTATCAACAGAATGGTTTTAATAACGGTCAGACATTTAACCAGCCATCTGTTCAACAAGGTCAATATATGGGTCAATATGATTATCCTATTAATCAATTACCTAACAGAGGACCAGAATCTAATTTAAATTTACAACCATATATGTATGAAAGACAATTATATCCTAAGATACCATATTATCCGAGTGTTGGACAACCTTGTGTCGGAAATAACGACTGCGGAGCCACTGGAAATTGTCAAAATGGTATTTGCGCACCTAATCAACAACTAGGGACAGTTTTTAATATTTAAACTATCCGATAATAAAAGATCCGATATATTCAAGTAGTTCTTTAGGTATCTTTCTAACTAACTTGTTATTAATTCGATGATATTGAGATTTAACTAATAATAATATTACTTCTTCATAAACTATTTGATTAAGTTTTTTACATTGCCATCTAATTTCTAAAGATTTATTTGGAGAAACATTTGAAGCATTTGAAGTATTAGAAATAACATGAAGAGAATAAGAAGAACCATATACAGCATAAGATGCATAAGCAGCAGCATAAAAATTATCATAATCATTGGCAGTATAAGCAGCATAAGCAGCCTCATAAGCATCTTTACAAACCATTCTATTTTTTTCAGAAGGATCTCTAATCCAATTAGATGCGGCTTCAATGGCTTTTCGAGGTCTTTGGTCATCGGGATATTTTTCTTCAAATATATGTAGAACTTGTTTAGCACATAATATAGCCCATTTTACTGTGATCATTTTAGTATCTAAGATATTTAATACATGATTATCAACAACGAGACATACTTCATAAAATTTTCGGTTTTGATATGCATCATAGGGATTATTATAACTTTTTGATACCTTTTCCCCTAATTTATTAGCGAATGCAAACGACATTTTAACGTCTTTTAAGAAGTTCTTAATAACGTTTCAAAGGTTCGCTAGAATTTGTTTAATAGAATCGGTTATGGGTTATAATAAAAAACCGAAGTTTTCTATTATATTTTATGACCTTAATATATAAGACTATCCGATAATAAAAGATACAATATATTCAAGTAGTTCTTTAGGTATCTTTCTAACTAACTTGTTGTCAATTCGATGGTATTGAGATTTAACTAATAATAATATTACTTCTTCATAAACTATTTGATTAAGTTTTTTAATTTGCCATTTAATTTCTAAAGATTTATTTGGGGAAGCCTTTAAAGCAGCATTTAAAGCCCTTTCAGTAGTATAATAATAGATATAAGAATCATTAGGATTAGTATAATAAGCAGCAACAGAAACAGCAAGAGAAGCATTAGCAATAGCATTAGAAGCAAAATAAACAGGATTTATGGCTTTTATATCAAACTTTTGGGGGAAAGTCTGATTGGTATGATTATAATTATAAGAAGCGTCTCTACAATCCTTTTTATTTTTTTCAGAAGGATCTTTAATCCAATTAATTGCGGCTTCAATGGCTTTTCGAGGTTTTTTATCATCTGGATTTTGTTCTTCAAATATATGTAGAACGTGTTTAGCACAAGATACAGTCCATTTTACTAAAATCATTTTAGTATCAAAGATCTTCATTACTAAATTTTTTACTAAAATCATTTTAGTATCTAAGATCTTTATTACTACTAGATTATCTGAAACAAGACATAATTCATTATTAAAAGTTCGGTTTTGATATGCATCATATGGATTATTATAACTTTTTAATACCTTTTCCCCTAATTTATTAGCGAATACAAAAGACATTCTTTAATAAAATCAAATATTTGTCAAGGGTTCTCTAGAATTTGTTTAGGGTTATGGGTTATAATAAAAAACCGAAGTTTTCTATTATATTTTATGACCTAATTTATTGGCAGGATTGCAAGACATAATGATCAATCGTATCTTGGATAAACTTAGCATCATATGAAAACAATTCTGGAATGACCTCTAGAATGGTTCTCTTATCATTTTGCGATAAAGAAGACCACAATGCTTCAACAAGAGCCAGATCATCTTTTGATTCTTCAACGACATCATTAATGACTTCTTTTTCAACCTTTTTAGTATTTTTATTGTTTTTCTTGGAAATCTTACGATGATCTTTAGCGGTGTAAAAACTGTAAAAGTAAGATCCCGTGCAACCATAATTCGAGCGCATTTCAACAGACATTCCGTAGTATTCTTTTTCGCTGTGAATTTTAACTGGGTATTGCTTTCCTTTGTATTCAACCATTTCGTTAGTGATAGAGGACATTTTGTGTGTTTTTTAATGTTTTTGTGTTTGTGTGTGTTTATTGCTGGATGAAGTTTTCCTGAGGTATTCTAAGGGTTTCACTAAATTTGGTTCCTAATAATTATTAAATTTTATATAATTAAGCCTTATAACATTCTTTTTCATTATCACTTAACGATGCCCACATTTCTGACATAATTTGTTTATTCATGTTAAATATATTATTATTGGCATTTTCTATAGTTTGTATCTTCATAAAATTAATAAATGGTGATATTTTTTTTATTTTTTTTAATTTATATTTCGAATCCTCATGTAATTGATCATTAACAAGTTTTGATATTATTTCTTTATCGATATATAATTTATCACTAAGAATATCTAACATAATATCAATATTAGAAACTGTTAGGGGTTTCATAATTTATTATATATTATTCTAATTATTAGCGTTTTAGAAAATTTTAAATCATTAATAAGTTTTCTAAAGTGATTTAGAAAACTTTTAAGACTTAATTTAAAGACATAAGACTTAATTTATTAAGCCATAAGACTTAATTTTATGGTACATTTAAAATTAAGCAATGATAAAGAAATACATGAATTTTTAGAATATCTAAATAAAAATCCAAATACTAAAAGATTTTTTATGCCTACTTCCGATAAATTAGAAAAAACAAGCAGCAATATAATAGCGGAAAGAGGAGAAGAAAAAGAAAATCAAAATAAATACTTATTAACATTCTTAATATTTTTTATATCATCTATCATTGTTTTAAAGACACTTTAGTTTCGTTAGAAATGTCTTCGATGATTAACATAAGTCATAATAAGTATCCTAGTTCTTGTGGAAGAACCCCCTTAATACCCTAATATATTTGGAGTATCTCTTAGGATAGTAGTTAAAAGTGTTGAAAGTTAGATAAACCGTCCCAATTCCACATTTTATCTGGGTATTTATCTAAGAGTTTCTCTAATATCGACATATTTTCAAATTTGTATGGACACTAGAAAGGGTCTCTATTAATTTGAAAAGTATTCCTTAATAAAAATTTCAAAAAAATTAGCACGCTTTACATATTAAAAAGTCATAACGATCTTAGCAATGATTCCAATCGCCAATGTCATTAATCATGCCAATGATGAAGTCTCGAATAATAATCCACTAACAACTTTATTAAATCTTCTAAAAGATATTCAATTTTTACGAGGTCTCTTTATAATAATTTTTGTAGCAATGTTATTAAATCTCTTTGAGTTAGGATTTTTTTTATTAATTATAGAACCAATTGAACAATCTCAAATAATGCAATTTATACAAAATAATAAAAATTATGGAATTTTTCAAATATTATTGGGATCCGGTGTCTCTGGTTCTGGTTCTTCAAATAATAATGATCCTGTAGTAGATGTTTATTATTATATAAATAAACACAAAAACAATACCAATGATGCTTTAATAGATGCTCTAAATATATTAAATATTAGAGAAAATGCAGCATCAAATAAACTAAATATTTATTCAATTGTATGTATGATATTTATTGTAATCTTATTAAATATAATTTTGTATAGAATTTATGTAAATATTAAAATTTTATCTCAGGGTTTAGACGATGGATCTGGTATCATATCAAGTTTATTTACTTCTCTTCTAACAATAATAATAATTGGTATATTTCAATATAATATGTTTCAATTTGGTCTTAGATTTCAATATCCTGACTCTAATGAAATTATGTCATATATTAATGGTTTTGTGTTAGGTCAGATATCTAACGATCAGATATCTAACGATCAGATATCTAATAGCACTGAAAATGGTTAGTTTTTATTAGTTTTTGTTTTTAGATAAGTTTTAGTCCTTGTTAATCGTCGGATATCTTTCTCAATTCTTTTTTTATTTTCATTAAAAACCATTATATTTTCTTTTTCAATAAGGTTTGAAGTATCTCTACTTAATAATTGTGAAATACCGTAATCTATAAATAATACTTTTTTTGTTTTCGGATTATAAAAAATATTATTAGAATGTAAATCATTATGAACAATACCTAAGTTATGTAATTTAGTCAAGGCGTTATCAATTGCTATAAACATTTCATCTAAATGTTCTGTGATACTATTAATAATAATAAAACCCTTTTTAACAATATCCTCCATAATTATATAATAATGTTTTTGATCTTCATAATAAGTTAATATTTTAGGTGCTAAATTTTCTTTAGCGGCCATTTCTTGTATTAATATTTCATTTTTAACAGACATCTTTAATTTGGATTGACGATTCCATTTAACTACGTAATATTTACCAGAAATTTTAATAGAAACTACATGACCATATGCATTAAAATTAGGGTCTTTTCTATTAGTGATTGAAAGAACTTTTAAAACTTTATGACATTTATCTTTATAACATTTTGAACCAGAAACTGTATTTTGCTTATTACATGATTTTTGGAGATATCTATCTTTTGTTATATGACATTCAGAAGGTTTCTTATCAGGTTTTGGTAAATTTTCGATTTCGTTAATAATTTTTGAATCGTGCTCAAGATCTTTCAATGCATTAATTATATTTTGATTATCAAAATCCTTTTTTAGAAGATACGCTAATACAACTGTAGTATCTAAATTATATTTCTTAAAAAATCCTAAAATTTCCTCAAATTTTGTTGGATTTTTAATTAATAATTTAGCAATTTCTTTACTTAAAAAATCAGATTTTATTACTTTATTTATCATGTCTTAGTTTCGTTAAAAGTGTCTTCTAATAGGTTCGTTGAAAATATTTTAAGGCTTAATAAATTAAGTCATATAATACTAATTATGTTGTAAATATATTCTAAAATTTGCTGCTTCTATTATAAATGGTAAATATTCTGAGATATAAAAATTTAACATAATATTAGGAAAATCTTTTAATATTGTTAATAAAAATGGGAATGTATCTAATGAAATATTAATTTGATCATTATAAGATTTATACACTTCGGCAATAGACACTTCAGAAATAGTAAATTTATTTTTTGATATAATACATCTAGTTTCATTATCATTTGGTAAAAAAGTATTTAACATTTTTAGAAATACATTTAATGGTTGTTGAAAAGTAATAGAATCGTTATATAACGGGGGATAAATAATATCTATTAAATTATTTTGAAATTCTAAAGTAATTATTGGATTTAGTAAAGCGTTATTTAAAATTTCTTTTGATGAAACTAATAATATATTAATTATATTATCGAAAACTTCAACCACTAATTTATCATTTATATAATTTTTCGAGACCATATATAAAGTTTTTAAATTATGTTTATTAAAATATAACGGTTTATTAGAAAAATCTGTTATATCGTCATTGGTATAATCATCAACGGTTATCGAAACAAAATTAGAATCATCATAAATAATACCAAAAGTTATTAGAGGTTTTAGTTGTTCGTTAATAGAGGGCTTGCACTCGTTAATAGAGGGCTTGCACTCGTTAATAGCGGGCTCGTTAAAAGTTATCTGAAACCAATCATGATCCTTTCGATAAATATATTCAAATATTTTAGCAAGAAATTTACAACTGACAATCATTTAAATCTTTCAAAGTGTCTTTATCTAATGTATAATTTAATTTATTTTTTTTTTCTCTACTATTTATAAAGACACTTTAGTTTCGTGTAATGTCGTTAATGACGAATCTAAAACCATTATGTACTGATGCTGTGTATAAAACTACATTTGAAATTAAATACTTTATCGATATATTTTATATTTATAATAATAAAATTTTAGAAATCTATGGAATTAATATCGATAATAATAAATTAGTGAATAACAATATAAATCTTATTAGAAAAATTACTAGAGATGATATTGGATATGCTAATGGAGATCTTGCTGGTTTTACAATTGATTTTATTAACGGAGATATACTTCAATTTGATATAGATATTAATTACGTTATAGATGAAGATTTTTTTTATTTATTTGCTAAAAATTTTTGTAATAACAAATGCCAAGGCTATTTAAAAACTATCGAACAAAAATATAAAAAATCCAAAGATACTCTTAAATTATCGTTAAATAGATCTCGTATTAATTATAATCCAAAGGTTATACATGATATTTATGAATATTTATGATATTTATGAATATTTATAATAACATTAAGAAAGAACCAATAAATTATCTTTTTCAACATAAACTTCTTTAATGATCCATTTATTATTTGACGACAAAAACATACTAATTGGAATCGCATACATAATATTATCAACTAATTCTTGAGTAATTTCGGGACCTAAATAATATTCTTTTGGAACTTTTACTACTTCGATAATAGGATTTAATTGATTAATAGCACAATCTGTCATAATATTTGGTTTAATTTTGACCATAGTGCCGATAGATATATCAGGATCCGCTATTGGAATAGAATAATCTAAACAACTTAGAACATCTTTTATACCGACTTTCCATAAATTTTTATTTTGATAAATAAGCGGCAATACTAAAGTTCTTCGTTCCATTTGCGACCATTGATAATAGACTTTTTTTGTTAAAAACATTATAAAATTTTTATTTTTTAATAAAGAATTGATAAACTTAATTTTATCAATTTTCGTATAATAAGTTGATTGTTTAATAACCTTTATTTTATTAAGATCTGATAAAATTTCGGCAATTGACTCAGAAATTTCGGTAATCGGATAATATTTCAAATCATTAGTTAGATATCCGTCAATAGTTATATTTAAAGTTTCGTTATGATATCTAGAAATTTCTCTAATTTCATCTAGATATCTTAAATAAATATGTCCATTATCGTAAATCAATGATACTCTGGAAACATCTTCAATATTTTCAGGAATAACTGCTACTGAAAAGTTAGTATTTAACAAATTTTTAATATTTTTTGCATTAAGGATTTTAATCTCTGGTAGAGAATTTTCGAAAGTTTTATTAATTAAAGAACCAATCTTTTTGGGAATATTTTCAATAAGATGTAATTTTCTAGCACATTCCATTAGAATTTCTTGAACAATTGTTTGATCTAAATTATTTAATCCAATAAAATTTCGATTTTCAATATATTGTGGATGAAAATCTCTACCACAAACATTAAACTCTTTATTTTTATCATTCGAAAAAACAGTATAATAAACCATATTATTATCGTTTCCTAAACCATGAGTTTTAAATTTATCTAATATTTGAACGGAGATATAGTTATCGTTAGGAAGATCTCTAACTAAAATTTTATTATTTATTTGACAAGTTCCTGGTTTAAAAGTTCCACAATAGATATCTATTTCTTTACCAGTTTCATTATTAGATCTATCAATAAATGAAAATTTCTTTTCTTCAGAAGTTAGACCATTTAATAAAAAATTAACGCTCCAATCTAATTCTTCCTTAAAATTAACAATATCAGCGCAATATGGATACCATTTATTATCGGATCTCGAAATAACTCCAATTGGTTTCATAATTTGATTAAGACCTCCTTGACAAGAACCTTCTAAAAAACTATAAGGAATTGGTTGTCTAGGTATGCCATTTTCTTTAAACCGACATACTTGATCGTTATTAGGGTCAATTCGGCGTAATTTAGAATGAGGATAAGTTTTTACTTTTTGATCTAATGAAACCTTATATTCATTATTAGGTAATACTTCAATAACAGTTCCAGAAAAACTTGACCATGATCTAGTTTTAAATTTAAAAATATTAACCTGATCAGAAACTTTAAATTTTTTACGTTTAGCATATGGGATAGATCCGTCAATAGTTTCATAAATTTTTTTAGATAATTGTTTTTTTTCGAGATAAATAATAATTTCAGGTTTAATTTGAATAATTTTTAAAATTTCTTTAACTAATAATTGTTGAATATTATAACAAATATCACTAATTGAACTAGCCACTTCAGAGATATCTTTAGTTTCATTATTAGCAAGTTCATTACAATAAGTTAATTGAAGTGGTCCTTGGCCAAAAAATTGAACTGATATCTTACAATTTAACACAACATCATTAATAACTGGTATCATTTTAAAATATACTTTATTTTTAGACTTTTTATCTTTAGTAATTGAATATTGAAAATTTTTAATGATTTCGGATTTTTTTTTAATAGAATAGAAATGATTATAAATATCTTCCATATTTAACATAACAGGTCCTGTATTTTTATTAATTATGTTAAAATATTCTTCATCAAACATAGAAACTGATGCAAATAATGATTTAATTTCAGAACGTTTATAAATAACTTTTTGAGAAGTTTCATTAATGCGCGAGATAACTTCTTTATATAAATATTGAAGAGACCATGGATTAGAAATTATTTCAATTCTTCCGTTAGAACGCACTCTAATGGTTGTGTTTTGGTTTTGGTTTTGGTTATAATATTTAATCATAACTGGTCCAGAAAAATATTTACCTTCTTTTTCTTTTTTAGTTAAAATATGAATATCGGATAAAGTTATATTAGTTTTAGTTTCATCAATCGATAATTTTTCGATAATAGATAGGGAGTTATCAAATTCATTATAAGGATCATTAAAATTATCTAATTGTTTGATGATGTCTGATTTATTTAAAGGTTTCTTTAACGAAATTTTCTTAATAATTTCAACAAATGCTAGGATATCTTCATTATTGGTTATTTTATTTACTTTAGTTCCTTTATAATTAAAAGCCTTTTCATTTTCTAAATAAAATTTAATAAATCCTTCAAAAGTTAATGAAAGATTTGATTTTTTAGGAGCAGCACAAGTCTTTAAATGAGGATGAGGACCTTCATTATAACAAATAGTACAATAAGTTCCGTTATAAATAAAATCAGGGGGGTTTGTAAAAATCATTGTATCAGGGCTTCTAGGATAACTAATTTTTACAAAACCACTTGGTTGTTCGTTGTGTTCTAATTGTTTATTTTTAAAACGAGAAGAACAAATATCAAAGGCTTGATCAACAATTTCATTATTTTTATTAACGAGAGTTAATTTATCTTCATTAAAAGAAATATCTAATTGGAATTCTTTAGCCAATTTTTCGAGATCTAATAGACCATTAGGGTTTGTTGGTTCAGTATCAATAATCGCTAAAAATGTATGATAATTAAATTTATTAGTAGCACTAATTAGGTTCATTTTTTTCTTTTGCGTCCTTTATTAGAGTCCTAAGACCTTATTTATAATATTCTTTAACAGTATCTCTAACCATATTAATAGTGGATTGAAAAGAACTTTCTTGAATTAATAATTTAATAATTTCATCATTTTTTAATTTTATTAAATCTTCTTTTTTATAGAAACCTTGTGAATTTTTAGGAGGTTGGTTAGGGGTTTCGTTAGGAATTTCGTTAGGAATTTCGTTAGAGGACATTATTTTTTTATTTTAAATTTCTAGGGTTAATATTTTTTTTGAAATTTTAATTATTGGCTAGAAAGATCATTTAAAGATTTCTTATAAATAATAATTAAGAGTAAGAATTTTTAACAAACTTTTAACAAACTTTTAACAAACTTTTAACAAACTTTTAACAAACTTTTAACAAACATGACAAATTTACGTTTAATTGACCCAATAAACGGTCCATTAGTAGTTCAAATAACTAATGAGAGTAAAATCCAAGCATTAAAAATGACAGTATTATCTTTTTGGCCTAATAGAAAAAGTAATTTTTCACCAGTTCCATTACCGACATCATTAGAACGTAAAAATTTTTATAAACTTAAACAATTTCCTTATCTAATTTGTGTAAAATCAGATGGTATAAGATTTTTATTATTTCGTCAAAATAATATAGTATATCTTGTTGATCGTTCTTTTACTTTTTATATTATTTCTTTAAATTTTATTAATAACGAAACTAATAATCAAGACGTAGAACTAATGTTAGATGGAGAACTAATTAAAACTAAAGATAATCGATGGTCTTATATTGCTCATGATTGTGTAGTTGCAGATTTTAAAGATATTTCTCAATTACATTTTGATGTTCGTTATGAAGCAATAAAAGATATCTTAATAAATAGATGGTGTGGTTGCGGTATTGATTCTGGTTCCGATTCATTATACCTTACTACTAAAAAATTCTATAAATTTTCTGAAATTGATAATTTAATTAATGATATGTCATCTGGTAAAATTAACCATAAAACAGATGGTTTAATTTTTACTCCATTAACCTTAGGAATTGGGACACAAACTCAATATACATTATTTAAATGGAAAGATAGAGCACATCATACATTTGATTTTAAGATTATTGAAACTCCAACTGAATATGTTGCTTATGTTAATCAAGGAACTGATGATAAAAAATATGCATCTGTTGATAAAAAAACAAAAGAAGGTTTGGAATTTACGAGATTATTAAAACTTAAATGTCCTACCTTTAAAAATGGGTCAATTGTTGAATTAGATTATAATATAGAAACTAACTGCTTTGAACCAAAAATGATTAGAACTGATAAAAATCATCCAAATAGTTTATTTACTATTGAAAAAACTCTTAAAAACGTTGAAGAAAATATAACTTTAGAAAATATCGTACATATGATTAAGAGTTAAGAGACACTTTAGTTTCGTTAAAGGTTTTTAATATTTTGTTAGAAAACTTTAGAAAACTTTATTTAATTAATCTGAAGATATCGTCAATTGTTATATCTTTTTTGGATTTTTTTATCATATTAGAATAAAAATACAACATATAACCAATAGTTGAATTATTATTATTAGAAGTTCCTAAAACTATTTTAAGTTTATCTTTGTATTGATAACGATTTTTAAAAATTAATTCGTTGTTAAATATATTTAATATATTAGACACTTTAGTTTCGTTATTAGGATTTGATATATAATAATAAATATTTATATATAATTGTATTAATTGTGTTAAATAAAATAGATCAATTCGTTCGTTAGTACTAATATGTTCTATAACCGGATTATAAGATGATTCTTCTTTTGGAAAAGGTTGTTCTAAAAAACACCAATCTCCAAAATCAATTAGTCGTATTTCCGTAATTTTTGAAGAAGAATCTAATGTTTCATTATCAATATTAACAACATAATTAGTTGGTTTAGTATCCATACAAAATAAATTATAATCATATATTTGTTTTTTCATTAAGGAAATCATTTCACTTATTAGTTTAGATTTTTCAATATCTAATATATTAGATTTTAAAATGTCATGAGCATTAAATGAAAATGGTTCCATAATAATATATTGTTTTAATGATTTAGTTAGATCTTCGGTAAAAAACGTATGATAAATTTTAGGACCTAAACCGACTTCCCCCATATAATATGAATACTCTATTTCTCGATCCTGATCTACAATTTGTTTTTCTTTAATCAAATTTGTTTTAGTTTTATTATTATATCGTGCAGGAATATCTATTATTTTTACAGCGATATTAAGATCTGACGATTTATGACTAATTCCGCTATTAGTCTTATAACTAGCAGAACAAAGATAAACTTTTCCAAAAGCACCTTCACCAATTTTATTAATTAATTTGATATCTTTTAAATGAAATTTTTTACAACAATGTTCTAAAATTTGTTGTTGGGTTTGGTTTTCGTTATCGTTATTCTCTAAAAGACATCTAAAATTACGAGAAATCTTTGTATGAGTTGGTTTAAATGGTATCGGGGATTTTTTTGGTGATTTTTTATCGTTTTCGAGAATTTTTAAAGAATTTGCTCTATGATTTATTGGAGATGTATCAATCTTATACCAACCTGCATTTTGACTAACAATTGTTCCAGTATTAACTAATGTTTTATTTTGTTTTTTCAATGATCGACTTGTATATGAAACTTTTGTCCCTATTGGTATTGGCATTCTAATAATACAAAATAAATTTTAAAAACCCTAATAAATTATTAACTAAAAGTTAAGTAATGGGTCTCGAAAATCTAAATGTTTCAAATGATCCAAATGATATCGATGAAGATACTTTATCAGAAACGTCAGAAATTACCGTAGCGAATTTTGGGACTCAGATGTTAAATTTGTCAAAAGCCATTACTAAATTTAAAGAAGCGTTCCTAATGGAAACCGACTTGTCTCCAGAATTTATTAGCGAAATTAATGAATTATTAGATGCCCTAGAAATTATTAAAGATATTTCCTCTAACGATATCGCTAATACTTATACTTCACTTGATCTAAATGATACATCAGACGGATTATCGCAATTGACCACTAATCTTGTAAATAATCCAAATTTTATGAACGCTATAAATACAAACCCAAATTCGAAAAAATTATTTACTGGCATCCAAACAATGTTTAATACTCTTTTAGAAAAAATTAGTGATAATCCAAATGTCATTAATCATGCCAATGATGTCATTAATCATGCCAATGATGTCATTAATGATGACGATAACGAAGATGTTAATTTTGCTTAATTTATTAATTTAAGTCTTGTTGAAAAAATTCCAAAATTCTTTTTTCACAATATCCGGAACTTGGTTTAATATTTTTATCAAATTTATATAGAGTTTCACAATATTCGCAAGTTAAATCATAGCCATGAAACAAATCTTCATTATTATATTCATTATTATCTGGATTATAATATTTGATTACATATTGATTATGTAATAAAATAACACCTTTCCAACAATGTTTAAAATTTGGTTCATCAATGACATCATTATTTAATTTTTGTTTTTTTAAATCAGGTTCCTCGGGATCTTCTTTGAACATTTAAAAGACACTTTAGTTTCGTTATGACAAATTTCTCGAAATAGTTAGGGTTTCAATAAATTTGCTAAGAACCTTTATGACTTAACCACCTTTAACACTTTTCGTTTGGATTGTAGTTCCTTCTAAATTACGTTGAAAACATTTAAATTCATTAACTACATAAAGATTTAACGGTTCTAAATTTAATTTATTATTAACATCATTACTTAATATATTTAAATCCGATAAATATGAATCAATTTGTTGTTCTAATGGTTTAGCATATTGCAGACATCTTTTCGCTCCATTTTTTGTAATCATATAGCCATGTAATCCATAAAATCTCCCCGGTATCTTAGATATTTTTTCAGTTATTCCAACAGGTCTTCCTAAAAGTCCAAAAAATATCATATGAGGGTCTTCCTCTTTTAAGAATAAATCAACATATTGCTGAAAATCTTGAGTATTGCATACAGCATCACTTTCAAATATATACATACCTTCTAAATTTTCATCAATTACTTTTTGCCATAATGTCATATGTGATAAAGCACAACCAATTGCATTCATTGATCCAAAATCTCTATGATTTTCTCTAATGACATCTACAAAAATACTACGTTTTGCACTAATTGTCATATCAATTTTATTAGGGTCTAATGTGGAACCTTTAATTGCGTCAAATTTTTGTAAATTAGGTAAATTAATGTTTTTAAGAGCAGTTTGATATAATTTTTCTGATAAACAGATAACATATGCTGGAAATTGTTCAGAGTTATTAGAAGGTCCGTTGGTTATCGTTTCTGAAAATTTTTCGTTTTTTATAAATTTTTTATAATATAATGTTAAATAAATTATTAGAAGTATCAATAATACACTTAATGGAATTCCAATATATAAATAATTTTCTGACGATATCATTAATTGAGGGCTTACTTATAATATATCAAGATAAATTATTAGACACTTCGAACAAATAATCAAAAACCCTAGAAACTTTTAGGAAATCTTCTAAAAATCTTCTAACGAAACCCATGACATCCTACGTAATTAATTTAAAACGTCGTTCAGATCGTAAAGAAACATTTACTAAAAATTATGAAACTTTTGGCCCAGATATTCCCTTAATTTTCGTTGATGCCGTTGATGGATCTGTTGATGATTTAACGAAACTAAAGTGTCTCTTATCCAAAGTATCTTTTAACGAATATATTAATAAAAATAACGATTATGGTAATAATCCTAAAATTAGTGCGTGTTCTATTAGTCATATGAAAACATGGTCATTAATAGCGAATGGTTCCGATGATTTTGCCTTAATTTTTGAAGATGATGTTTTATTTCGTGAAGATTTTAAATTTAAAAAATTATATAAAGATCTCGAAAAATCTATTAAAAAACTCGATAACGAAACTAAAGTGTCTAATAACAAACCTTCAATTATCTACTTTGGAGCCGGTGATGTCCTTCCAATTCATGTTCCATCAATTCCAAATGAATCACAACTAAGGGCTGCTGAAAGATCCCATGTTCATCAAGAATCTATTAAGGGATCGGGTGGTTGTTTGCTAGGTATTCCACGTAAAAGTGCTTATATTTTCGAGTGGTTTGGGGCATTTTCTTATATTCTTACTAAAGAAACCGCTATTTTTTTATTAGATTACGTTTCAAAGAATCCAATTAATAAAGCAATTGATGTTTTTTTGAAAGATCTTGGCGACATCCTAATAATTAATCGATTTGCTACTGTGCCACTAATGACTTACCATTCATCATATGATCTAAATGTTTATGATAGCGATACTACAGGAATTGCTATACCGATAATTGATAATACTAGCGAAATTAATAATATTCCAAGATCAATTACTTTCATTATCGACCATTATTATAAATTAGATACATTAATTCAAACTATTGATTCAATTTATAAAAATAAGGGTTCGTGGATTGTTAAAATTGTGGTATGCATTTCCAGTTATTATTCAGAATATATTTCGAAAGTATTAGATCTAATTAATGAATATCGCGAAGGGTTTAGCACTTCTTTAGATATCTTAGTTTATAGTGCTTATGGAAGTAGATTGATGTTGCATAAAAATTATAATAATATCATAACTTCTTTTTGCAAAGATAGCGATTTTGTTGCATTTTGGTCAGATGATATCGTAATGTCCAATAATGATTGGACTCTAACTTTTAATCATTATTTAAAAGTTCTAAATATTACTGATCAGAAACCAGCATCTTTCCGCTTACGTTTAAATGAAGCATGGATCTTTGATACTTTAATCGTTAATAAAAAATTTTTGGAGTTGTTGGACATATTTAAAGGACCTGATATTAAAGGATATTTAAAATATATTTCGTATCTTTCAAAAACCTGTATTCTTGTTAGATCTGTTATAGTAAAACAAATAGATTCTAAACTAGAATTTGAATTACCTGCCGAAAAACATCAAGAAATTTCTGAAATGAAAGAACAAGTTTCTAAGACACTCAACGAACTTAAACCTGATATTATTAATGTTCTAAATAATATCACGAATGATCCAAATTATTCTAGTTGCGGTATTTGGGTAAATTATCCTAAGGGTTTTGAGGACCGATTATTAACTGACATGATTTCTGAGTTAAAATTATTTGAAAAGGGTAATTTTTAAAATAAATAAAAACCCTAAATTTATTTAAATATTTAAAATAATAATTATGTTTAAAATATCTTTTGTCGATCTAATAAATTTAGAAGGTACCTCGTTAGATTGGTCTTTATTATCCGAAAACCCTAATATTTCAATCAAAGATGTCCTAAAAAAGAAATATATATTATGGGATTGGTTTTCTTTTTCTAAGAATCCTAATATTACTATGAAAAAAGTCATAAAATATCCAAATCTACCATGGGATTGGGCTGGATTATCTCTAAATCCAAATATTATAATAACGGATATCATTAATAATCCGAATAAACCTTGGAATTATAATAATTTATCAAAAAATCCAAATATTTATATAAAATTTATTTTTAATAATTTAGATAAACAATGGGATTGGGATATTATATCGTGTAAAAAATATATTCGTTTAAATGATGTCTTAAAATATTTAGATAAACCATGGAATTGGTCTTTTTTATCTGAAAATTTAAACACAAATATTAATGAAGTTTTAAATAACCCTAAACTACCATGGGATTGGACGACTTTATCATCTAATCCTAATATTAATTTAAATGATATTGTTAAATATAAAAAAAAACCATGGAATTTTCGAAATTTATCAAAAAATCCAAATATTACCATGAAATATATTTTAAAAAATTTAAAGAAATCATGGGATTGGTCAGAGTTGTCTAAAAATCCAAATATTACCTTTAATGATATCTTAAATAATTTAAATCAACCATGGAACTGGGATAATATATCAATGAGTAAAAAGATTCAAATTTATGATATTTTAAATAATCAAAATCTTCCGTGGAATTGGTATGAATTATCCAAAAATATTGATATAGGAACTTTTAAATATTTTATGAATTTAACTGGCGATGAACCATATACCGATCAAGATGAATTAATTGGGTTTTTACCATGGAGTTTTGATGGTTTTTCATTAAACCCAAATATTCATATAAAATACCTAATACTTCGTTTTTCAGAAATAAATTGGAATTTGTTTGCTGGAAATCATTTAAATTTTTATAAAATCAGATCATTAAAATATAATAAAAATTTTATGAAAATATTACATTATATATTACCGTTTGAATTATGTATAGTTATTACAAATTATCTTTAATTTGGTGGAACATAAATCCCGTATTTATTAACACGGTCTATTGTTTTTTCAACTATTAATTTATTTACTTTGGTATTTATTATATGTTCTAATTGTTCATTATAATTAGTATCTTCAAATTTTTTATATAATTCTTTGGATTCTTCGATAAATTTAAAATTTTGACAATTCGCTAACGAACTTATTACACATTCTTTTATCATTTTAAGACCTTTTGCATAACTATATCTATTATATTGTTTTACACTATCTTTATAATGACAAAATAAAATATTTTTTTTATCAACCACATAAATTATATGGTTTTCTGGATAAATCTCGTTAAAATAAATTAAAGCAAATGCTTTTGGAACCATAGTTAGGGGATGTGATAAATTTTCTAATATAATATCTTCTAAAAATTCTTGTAAATTATCATCTATATAAGGAGCATTATACTCATATAAATCAACTGGTTCTTTATTAGGGTCTGTAGGGGGGTCTGTAGTACAATCATGACAATCTGATTGTGTATCAGTTTCGCAACTATAACAGAACATCTTATGTTTAAGTTGTCCTCTATTTAAATGATTTTCTAAGGCTTGTGCAGTAGATACTTCAATATGGCATTCAGGACATTTAGGTTTTTTAGGCATGTTTAATTGTTATAATTATTCTAGGTTTTTATTTTGAAAACTAAACGAATTAACTTGATTTTATAAATTATATATATATTATTAAGCAAATTACTATAATTTAGTTTGATTTTCAGAACTTATCAATTTGATTTATCAAAATTATTAAAAAAGGTATCTATAAAATTTTCAATATTTTCTAGATTTAATTAGAATATATGTAAATGAGTTTATTTATATATAAATTAACTTGATTTAAGGTTTTTTTAAGAATTTTAATGAATTTCTTCCAACTTCAAAATAAAATTTTAAAATTCCTAAAATTCTTAAAAAATTCCTAAAAAAAACCTAAAAAAACCTTAAATCAAGTTGATTTATATCTAAAAATAATTTATTTACATACAATTTAGTTAGATCTAAAATTAACTAGTTAAATTACCATATCTTTTTCAAAAAAGGCCGACTTTAAAAACTA